>Ga0209289_100003_pt1 | contig 219980 bp, 203 predicted proteins | sample GXS110809BmetaG_FD_184121 | JGI IMG/M metagenome (GOLD analysis project Ga0209289, IMG submission 184121) | Hot spring microbial communities from Gongxiaoshe hot spring, China to study Microbial Dark Matter (Phase II) - GXS 110809B (SPAdes)... ... | reverse complement strand
GGTCACCACCACCAACGGCTGCGCATTCAACGACCCTAACACCTCCCCTCCGCTCAACGTGTTCCCCGTCAACAACCACGCTGTCGCTCCCACGATACCACTCAGAGAACGGGTTTTCACAACCCCACTGGCGTCCACCACGAGTGCGTTGTCCAAGGTATTGTCCGTCTGCAATCCCTGAATCCGTAACGGGTCACTGGGACTTACAACATGGAGCCGATGCGTCGGGGCCGTTACTCCAATTCCTACATTGGCGGAAGCTGTTGCACCATTGACACCAGCAATAGAGCCAATTACTACGCTGTTATCCGCTGTCACGAATGCATAGGCCCCTATGGCCGTCGCATTAGTCAAATCCCCATTGACATCTGCACCAAATCCGATTGCTGTGTTATAGTTACCTGCTGTGACACTATTCAGCGTTGACGCTCCCAAGGCAGTATTCCCCGTGCCGGAAATATTCTGCGACAATGCCGTTGCCCCAACAGCTACATTCTTCTGCCCTGTCTCCGTTAGAGTCCCTGCGAGAAAACCGACGAAGGTATTCTGCCGCGGAGTCGTTAGGTCCATAGCAGTTCCAGCACCCTCCCCCAGCGAGACAGATTGAGCGCTGTTGAGGACTTCAATCTGCCCGCCCGTGGTGATACGAAGCCGATTCACATTATCTGTGCGAATAATCAAAGGTTGATTATCCGTTGTGCCCAAGAAATTGCTGGCAGGGTTTGTTCCCGCATTCCCTGTCAGCGCCCAGAAGGTCGTTGTACATTCGGCGCAGGTATTGACCACCAAAGGCATTGCTGGAGAAGTACCGCCCAGCGTTGGAAGTTCCCCTCGGACAAATCCATTCGGATACGCCATCTCCCGCGTAGAGAGCCGTTCCCTGGCATCTACCTGCTGGCGGGTGGGAAGTACGTGGGCTTTCTGTTCACCCAATTCCGACACCGGTAGGAGCTCCCGACCCAATGAATTCCCATCGCAGAGCACTTCCAGCCAATACCGCTTTCCCATCGCAATACGAAGCGGATTGATCACCCCCAAAACGACTTGGAATGCTCCCCGATGGGTTTGGACCCATTGTTCTTCCTGCCATAAGGGCTCAGTTGCATCAGCCGCCTCATAGAGGCGAAATTCCATCCGATGGAGTCCATCAGAGACGGGTTGTCCAGACATTGAAAGAGCCGTTCCTCTGTACGGCAATTGCTGTTCCCGGACACCCTCGTTTGCCCAAACGGAAAGAGCAAACAGGCATACTACTACGAGGCTCGTTGCAATCCGCATGAGCACCCCCGTATCAAAGTGAGACTTGGTTATCTGTGACAAGCAAAACAATGTCCGTACCTTCAAGCCTGCAGGGGAAGGTGTAGAAAGGGACATCCACGCTGCCCCTGAGTGTAACACAAGTGGTTGTACAAATTTAGCAACTTCACACCCACCCCAATACCCCCACAGTACGTTGTCCCTTCGTAACACTGCCGTCTACCCTCTTGGTCTACAAATCCCATTTAGCCCCCCACCCTGTCCCTCAGCCTCAGTACAAATTTACGACAACAACACCGCTTTGTCAAGCCAGCCTTCCGTGTCCGAAATTCCTAATCCCCGGACTCATATCCGGATCCGCTTGAACAGAGGCTCTGGAATAAGGCGCACGCCTGCCATAATAAATCGCCACCACCAAGGCACGTAGAGGATATCAGGGTATCCCTTTTCCAAAGCCTGATAGATACGCCGTGCCACCCTTTGCGGGGAAGCAAAGAGGAAATTCTTCGGCAGATGCGCTGTCATTGGTGTATCCACGTAGCCGGGCTTTATCGTGATGACACGCACACCGAAGGGGTGGAGATATCCTCGGACACCGGCACAAAAGGCCGTCACCGCCGCCTTCCCAGCACCGTAGACAGCCATCTGTGCCCGCCCGCGCTCACCTGCCACCGAACTAATCACCCCAATAACTCCCCGACGCTGCTGCTCCATCACAGGGACAAGGGCACTGAGGAGAGCAATGACACTTGTTGCATTCACGTGGAATTGCTCCACCATCTGCTGCGGAGCATGCCAAAGCTCATCCTGGCGCGGCAGATTCCCATGAGCAATGAGCACTACCTCCAGCATCCCTAGTGCCTGCCGAGCTTGCTCGATCAACTCTGTAGCCTTCTCCCACCACCGAGCATCCCAGACCGATACGCCGACAATGACCGCCCCGCGAACCCGACAGTCAGCTGCCACTGCCTCCAGTTTCTCAGCCGTTCGGCCAACCAAGTAGAGATGGGATTGCCGTGCGGCATAGAGGCGTCCTACCTCCTGGGCAATTGCAGAAGTGGCTCCGATGAGAAGAACGCGGCGCATCAGAGAAGTCCTGCTGTGACACGTCGCCAGAAACTGGAGGAAAAGTTGGGGTCGCAATATGCACAGAATGTGCGCCACCGAGGGAAGGAAATGGCAAACATCTCTGGGGACATTCGGGCATCTTTCGCCGGGTAGAGGGCTCCACCAGCACGCCGGACGACACCGTCCAGCTCATCCAACAGGCGCCACGTCCGCTCACCCTCAATGGCAAAGTCCACTGCCAATGTCGTCCCTGGGCGCGGAAACGACAGTATCCCCGGGGAGGGCACTTCCCCAAAGCGCTTGACCACTCCCAGGAGAGCAGTGACCGATGTCCTTGCAATCCGTTCTACCATTTCCTCAAGGGCATCTTCTGCGGTGGTCGGGGGCAAAACACATTGGTACTGGACAAAGCCCCGTCGCCCATAGAGCCGATTCCAACGGCTCACAGCATCCAGCGGGTAGAAAAAACGGTCGTACGGAACCACAGCAACACCGGAGCGCCGCTTTTGAAGCCAGTAATAGAAGCGATTCAGCCATCGAGCGCTCCACGGGTTGAGAAGCCACGAGGGGGCATCGCACGGCACATTCATTCTCCGGGGTTCCCGTGGGGGATATGGTGGGGCTTCCTCGCAGCGGGCATGGTTTCCTCGCCAAAAGACCCCGCGCCCCAGCTGCCTCCCACCCGCTGTCACATCAATCCATGCCACCGTATACTCCCACTCCCGATCGGATTCCTGGCTGAGACGGAAAAAGTCCCGCACATGCCCGAATGGCACCACTTCTACGCGCATCCACGCTGTTTCCACCGACCGCAATTGGAGCTCCACCCACGTAATCAGTCCCGTCAGACCAAGCCCACCAATGGTTGCCCGGAAGAGCTCCCCGTGCTGAGTTGGTGTACACACGTACCGCTCCCCTGTGGACCGAAGCAGCTCAAAGGCTCTCACAAAGCATCCAAAGCTGCCGACCCGATGGTGATTCTTCCCATGGACATCGTTGGCAAGTGCTCCACCGAGGCTCACCCACTTTGTTCCCGGAGTGACGGGCAGGAAATAGCCACGCGGAAGAATGACCGTCAGGATGTCCGCCAAACTTATCCCCGCTTCGCACCGCAGGACACCTTCTTCAGCGTTGAACTCAATCCAGCGGTTGAGTCCTGTGGCATCCACAAGGATGCCGCCTTCGTTGAGGCAGCAGTCCCCGTAGCTGCGCCCGTAGCCTCGCGGCAGGAGAGTCATACCGGGCGGAGTCGGTGGAAGCCGTTCGCTCCGCCACCACAAATACCATACCGCCGACGGACGCTGCCGGGGATAGCGCCCCCAGGACAGATACTCATGCCGCCTCATAGGCTGGACAATACCATTAACAGAGCAATACCTGCCGCCGTTGCATAGCTGATGGGATCCCGTAGCACGAAGAGTAGCGGATCATCGTGCATCTGCCGCCGATGGGCGACAAGCCACAGATGAGTAATCCAGTAGACCCACAACGGCGTTGTTAACCAAAGCCACTGTGGCTGCCGGTAGAGCTGTTGGACGGCAGGGCTACTGACGTAGAGCACGAACACCAAAACTGCCAAAAAACCACTGCTGGTTCCAAAGCCCCGCACCACCGCTTCATCTTCAGCCGCATACCCACGGCGTGGCAGCTTGCTGTGCAAGCCGAGACGTAATTCCGCATACCGCTTAAGGAAGCCCAGGCTTAGGAAGAGGAAAATCGCAAAGGTCAGGAGCCATCCCGACAGTGGAACCTGTGTTGCCCAGCCCCCGGCCAAGACCCGAACAGTATACAGTCCCGCTAAGACCACGACGTCCACCAACGGCAGGGTCTTGAGCCAGAAGGAGTACAGCATTGACGCTCCAGCATATAGCAGAAGCGCTACCAGAAACAGTGTCGGCAAGGTTTCAACCGCCAGCAGAAGTCCTGCAGACACTAGTCCCCACATTAGCAAAATGCCCGCCCAGAGCGGAATTTCCCCGCTTGCCAGGGGACGATGCCGCTTGCGGGGATGTTGGCGGTCAGCCTCAATATCCAGCAGGTCATTCAGCACGTAGAGTCCGGAGGCTACAAGACTCAGCGCCGCAAACGCCACTGCCGCCGCCTTCCACAGCTGCCACTCCGTCAGCCGATGCGCCAGCATAATTGGGACGAAGACCAACAGGTTCTTCACCCACTGATGAGGGCGCATCAAGCGGAGCAGTGCCCTCCAGCGGTGTTGGCTCAGGAAATCGCGCCCATGGGGGAAGCGGCGTCGCATACGACGGACAAATCGCCGGCTACCAACAACATGAGCAGCAATAGCCGCCGTCCACAGTGGGGAATCCACCCGGGAATTCCCAAGGTACTCAAATGGCTGTTGGCCCAGGAGCTCCCGTATCGCCTGAAGTTTCTCCCTCCCCCGCAGATTGCGCCTATCGGTGCTGGCAAGCACCGCATCGAACAAAGATAGCTTCCGAGCAATGGCTTCCCCTAGCGCAACGGGTGAGGCCGTCGCTAAGATAATCTGGCGTCCCTGTTCCCGCTCCTTCCGGAGCCAGTCCAAGACTTCTCGTCGGTAAGGCAAGAGCTCCACATCGGGCATCGCTTCAGCAAGGAGCCGAGTCTTCCCGTATGCCCGCCCGCGGAGGAACCACAGGGGCAGCCAGAGCAGACGCCACGGACGATGGCGCAAAAGATGGAGCAGCGCCTCCCAGAGTGTATCCGTCCGCACAAGTGTGCCATCCAAATCCACAACGATCGGCGGTTGCATCAGACGGGCTCCTGCCACCAGTGGAAATCAAGCTCCGGGAAGAGGCTATCCCGTTGTTCCAGGGCTGTCAGGAAGGCTTCCTCCTCTGCCGTCAATGTCTCACGCCCTGCCACAAGCTCGATGAGCTCGCACAAGCGCTGGAAATCCTCCGCATGGAAGGCAAAGCGTTGTTGGGCGTATTCCCGTGCCCCACCTGTCACGGCAAGGAAGCTCCAATCCGAGCCTTGCATGAGCAGCAGTTCCCGGAGTGCCTGCCTGAGAAGGCGTTGCTGGATCGGCGTTGGGGAAGGAAACCGCCGGTAGAGCTCTTCCAATTGCGCCTCTGCCTGGGCTAAACGGTGCCACATCCACCATACTTGCGGGTCTGCCCACGGTTCATGTCCGCCATTGCGCCCCCAAGAACCCGAGGGCAACCGCACGGAGGCAAATGGAGCTAAGCGTTGTCCGCAATCAGACAAACGCCACACTTCTACCGGGGCCTCCGCAAGACGCTCAAACAGATGGCGCAGGAAGAGAGGGCCTTCAAACCACCAATGTCCGAAAAGCTCCGTATCAAACGGGAGGCACACCACGGGGAAGCGCCCGAACCGGTCCTGCTCGGCAGCGAGGGTATGGAGCAACTTCTCGGCAAAGTGTTCCGCGTGTCGTATGACCTTACTCCGCGCCCACTCGGGGACATAGAGCAGCTTGTACTGCATGTCCACACGGTTATCCGTCACGCGCCAATAGCGGAGCCAGGAGGTATAGTGACGCTTGTGGAAGTCCAAGTAATCGCCATCGCCAGGATACCCTGTGCGGGCATCCCACACGGCGGCTGCCGTTGCCTGATGGCGGGCAAGAACAAGACAGCCCCGGGATGTATGAGAATGCGAGATGCACCAATAGGGCTGTGTGATAGGTCGTACATCGCCCACCCCCGACGGCCCAAGGTGCTGTGCCCGCTCCAGAAGCTGCTGTTCCACGACGACATGGCGAATTCCCAGTCGTGCTAGCCATTCCTCCACGCCATAGGAACGAACAGCCGTGCTTCCATACAGTGGAACCGCCGTCGTGTCGCCAGCCGGATAGTACCCGCATTCGGGAAGCCAGAGACTATAGGGCGCCTGCCCAAAGTGACGACGGTAGTTTTCCACTCCCAGGCGAAGCTGAAAAGCCACCGAGCGCTCACTGGGCAGAAGCGGCAGATAGGCATGGGTAGCCGCTGAGGCTGCCAATTCTACAACTTCCACCTGCTGCAGTCGGGAAAAAGCAGGAAGTAACTCACCGCGATACTCCTCCACAAACTCCTCAAGCCGTTCGGTATACCAACTCTGCCACCATTGCGCCAACCGAATCCAGTGCTCACCGTAGCCGTAGCGACGGAAGTGGTATTCGTCGTCGCGGGCAGCCTCCATGTGCTCACGACAGTACTGCTGGAAAAGAATGCGGAAGGCTGGCTGTACAAGCTGCTCGCAGAGGACCGGGGAAAACTCTACTGTACACCGAGGGAGGATCCCGCGGCGTACCAGCTCCCGAAACAGGCGCAGCAGCGGCAGATAACACTCCGCCACCGCTTCGCAGAGCCAATCACTTCCGTGAGGAAAACGCCCATGGTGGAGGACATAAGGTAGGTGCGAGTGCAGCACTAACACTACCGCGCCAAGGGGCATCCCCACTCAGAAGGTCAATGAACCCGAAATGGTGGTGTGGTCGTGGGCTGTGGCTCCACCCGAATTTCCCCATACTGCTGCTCATACTTGCGGAGGTTCTCCCCCAACGCCATCCAGAAAAGCTTCGCATGCTGGGGTGTCATGAGGATACGGGCATGCACGCGCGCGCGCGGCAGCCCGGGCAGAACTCGCGTGAAATCCAACACGAACTCCGCCATGGAGTGCGAGATAATAACCAAGTTGGAGTAGATGCCCTGGGCTTCCTGCTCGCCTAACTCGATGTTAATCTGGTGTTCCACGGCCGGCTGCTCTAAAGATGGCTTCTCAGCACCCATGGGATTCCTCACTGCTGTTTACGAAGTTGGTCTGCACGGTTGTAATACTGTTCTGCCTTGGCCTTATCTCCTCGGCGGGCATAGACGCCACCGAGGATTTCGTAGTAGCGCGGCTGCGTGGCAAAGAGCGGTTCCAGCCCCTCTAATTCTGCCACCAGGCGACCGAGCTTTTCCGTATCGGGGAGCACTTCGTAGATATTGACCAGCTGCTCCAAAACGGCAAGCTCATCTCGGCGTCCGGGCAGTTGCCGATAGCGTTCAAAAATCTCCGCTGAACGCCGTAGATAGGGTAGGTAGCGCTCCCGCTGCTCTTGATAGCGTGGGTTCTGCCGGCGCTTTTCTAACTCTTCCTTCTGGAGCTTGCCGGCCCAGTTTTTGTAGGCAACAGCCGAGTTGAAAAGAGCCAGCTCATTTGTCGGCTCCTTCTGGAGCACCTCTTCATAGGCACGGATGGCCTCCTCGTAGCGCTCCAACTTCGTCAGCAAAATGGCGTATTGAAGCCGATAGGCAGCTTTGTCAGGATATTCCCGTTGCAGTCGCTGCAAAAGGCTAAGCAGTTCCTGTGTCCGTCCCTGTCGGTCGTAGATTTCCAGTAGCAGGTTCATTCCTTGCTCATTGCCAGGGTTAAGGGTCAGGAGTTCATTGGCATAGGCGAGAGCTTCCTGAAGGCGCCCGCGGTCCAGCAGTGCCAAAGCGGCGGTAACAAGGGGCTGAAGCATCAGCCGTGTATACCGCTCCTTTTCAGCATCCGTCCATGCCTGCGGAGGCCGGTAACGCCATCCCTCTACGAGCGCTTCTTTCCCTGCGGTGGCTGCAGAGAACACGTAAAGCGGAGCCCCTTCCAGCATCCACTGCTCTGTCCAGAGAGTATCGCTGTCCACAACGATGGGGCGACTGGACCGCGGCTGTCCCAACCGTTGCAGCAGCTCCGCCCGCGGCATTCCGAACACGACACCAGCACGGCGGCTCGCCTCCAACAGAGGCTGGATAAGCTCCCGGTAACGGGCTATGCTCTCCAGCGCTGCCGCTGTGTCGCCTGCCATTTCCTGCACGATTCCCATCAATCCGTATGCATCCGGCACGTCGGGTTTGAGTTGAATTGCTAACTGCAAGCGCTGCCTCACTGCCTCTATCTGCTCCGGTGACGGCTTCTGAGTCGCAGCCACGGTATTGTAATGTACGATTGCGTCATTGTAGACGGCAACCCAGAGAGCCAGCTCTTCAGCAGCAATCCGCTCCTTCCACTGCCCTTGAGCATCGCGTTGACGAGCCGATTGTAGAGCCTGTGCTGCCGCTGCATAATCACGGCTTATCTCCCGACGGAGCTGCGCTAACAGGAGCCACGCTTCAATATTGTCGGGATTCTTTTGCACTTCCGCCTCCAGACTGCGGAGTGCCTTTGGATAGTCCCGCTGTCCCAAAGCGATCTTCGCTGTCGTAAACTCCGGCGAAGCACAGGAAAAGCTCAGTAGTGCCCCGCTCACCACCAGCGCGCTGACTTTCCATACCCGCCCCATAGGGATTCTCACAGCTCATCCCACACACCACGGTAGCGCAAAGTTAGGGAAAAGCTGCCGCGTACCAACAGAGCATTTACCATCCCAGGGCTTGCAGGGCAAGAAAGCACGCAATGCCGGCCCCATATCCCAAGAGCGCAATAGGTGCAATGCGCCCCAAATACCAGAAAAACTCCAATCGCTCTATGTTCATCACTGCAACACCAGCGGCAGAACCAATCACGAGAATACTTCCTCCCGTTCCCACTGCGTACGCCAACAGGAACCACAGCCAATGGTCTGGCGGATACGCGCTGTACATTTTCATACATGCCGCCGTCAACGGCACATTATCAACCACCGCAGAGATCAATCCCAAAAAAGTGACGGCCATTTCCCGCCTCGGCAATAGCTGATCCAGCCACTGTGCCACATGGGCTAAGACATGCCCCGTCTGCAAAGCATCAACAGCCAAGAGAATGCCCACGAAGAACAGCACCGTGCTAACATCAACCCTCTGCAGGGCGACATGGACCCGCAGATGGGAATGATCGGGAGAACGCCGATGGAGTAATTCCGTGACACTCCAGAGCACCCCAACGGCCAGGAATGCACCGAAGACGGGTGGAAGCCCCGTCACCGTATGGAATACCGGCACGGAGAGCAATCCTGCGATTCCAAGGGAGAAGACCAACCCTGCATAGGGTTCAGGAGCAAGGAAAGACGGTGCAAGCGCCGGCAGTTCAAAGCGCAGCCATGGCAGTAGGACAAGCAACGGTACCATAGCTGACACAAATGCCGGCAGAAAGAGCTCCCGCACAATTGCACCTGCGTGGATATGCCCCCCAATCCACAACATCGTTGTGGTCACATCTCCAATAGGAGACCACGCCCCACCGGCGTTGGCGGCAATGACTATAAGCCCTGCCACCAGCTTCCGTAGCTGAGCTTGCTCAGGTATCAGCCCCCGTAAGAGAGCAACCATGACTAGGGCCGTAGTCAAGTTATCAATCACCGCCGACAGCAGAAATGTCAACAGCACGACCACTCCTATGAGTGACGCACGCTGATATCGGCTCAGCCACCGTGCCACGAAGAGAAACCCCCGATGTACCTGGATGATTTGCACAATTGCCATTGCACAGAGCACAAAGAAGACAATGCCAGCTATATCGGCAAGGTGCGCGCTGAGTTCCCCCATCAGCTCCTGCCGGTGCTGGGGGAAAACTAGGAAAAGCAGACCCCAACAGAACACGCCTGTCAGCAATGCCGAAGCGCTTTTGTTTACCCGTAGGAAATGCTCCAAGGCAATAAGGACATACCCAGCAACAAAAAGCAGGCTCAGTCCCCCTATGACGGTCTGCATTGAGCTCAGTACTGTGCCTCCTCCGATGCCAGCACAACCGTGTTGCGGAGAGTTCCCAGCCGCTCAATTGTTAGCTCCACCGTATCCCCAGGCTGTAACCATCGCGGGGGCGAGAAAACACCCGTTCCATTGAGCTCTAAAAGGCACCCCGTAGCACAAGTCCCAGAGCCGATCACATCTCCTGGGAGAATCCAGGCTCCATAACTGACCCGCTCAATGAGCTGGGCAAAGGTCCACGTCATGTTGCAGAGCCGGTCCTGTGAAATCTGTTCGCCATTCAAGGATGCCTGCATCTGGAGGTCGTAGTGATTCCCATTCGGACCCGGGATTATGCGGTCTTCCAGCTCGTCCGGGGTAACAATCCAGGGGCCCAGCGAGGTAGCAAAATCCTTACCCTTTGCCGGTCCGAGGTTCAGCTTCATCTCCTGGGCTTGGAGCTCGCGGGCACTCCAGTCGTTCATAATCATAAAGCCAGCGATGAAGCGGTCTGCAACCGCTGCTGGGATATTCTTGCCCGGTCTGCCAATGACGATAGCGCACTCCAATTCAAAATCCAGCCGCTCCAGATGGCGCAACTGAACTGCAACGGGGCCAGGTCCAGTCACTGCCTGATGGTTGCTGAAGTAGAAGACAGGGAAGAGGTCGTACTCTGGAATCATCGGCAGGCCGCGGCTCCGACGGGCTGCCTCCACATGTTGGCGGAAGGCATATCCATCCCGAAGCGAACGCGGCTGGAGCGGTGCCACTATGGTGACCTCCTGCACTGGGAAGGCTATGGCATCGGCATGTAACTCCATCTCCCGTCCGGTGCACCATTCCTGGAGCCGCCTCAGTTCTTCCACGGCCACATCCCACATCTGTAAAAGCTCCAGGACTGCCGAGGGCAGATTCACTAGGCGGAATCCCGTACCAGCCCGCCGGGCACGCTCGTATGCCGCAGCAATATCCACCACCCATTGCTCTTGACTCAACAGTGCTGCCCGCACACAACTGCCCAACTGATAGGAGAGCAACCGCATTCGCATCCCCTGCTGTTTGGACTCACACCCTTTATCGCCGGAGTGCGTGCCGGAGGGACAGCACTCCGATCCCTCCAAATCCCAGCAGAAACATTACCTGGAAAGGCAATGCGGCTAACTCGGCGTGGTAAAGCGACACCGCAATACCGACCAAGAAGTAAAGCCCCAAAAGAAGCTCCACCAGCACCTGTGGTTGTAACTGGCGCGGTACGTAGCGCTTATCGTGCCATCGATCGGCACGAGACACGACGTGGTACTTCGGTGTCCGGACAAACTCCGTACGCTTGCCCAGCAATGCCTCAATGACCGCCCGCGTGTTATTGACGGCAAAGCCCATGCTCCCCGCTAAAAAGATTGGAAAGAGCAGCAGACGACGCTGCCAATCCCAATGGACTGCCCGCTGAGCATAGAGGTAGAAGAGAAATGTGCCAATAGCCCCCAACACGAACACAGACAAAGCCGTAAAGTAGCCATCGTAGCCCTGCACGGTGTTTTTCACGATAACCACCGGCACATTCAGCACCGCCACGAGCAAGATGAAGGGGAAGACAATGTTACTGGTCAAATGCACCGTCGCTTCCGCTTTGATTCGCAAAGGTAATTGCGCACGCCATATCCTCGGCAAGAGCTTGCGAGCAACCTCAATAGCCCCTTTCGTCCACCGGTACTGTTGGAGTTTGAGGGCATTGATTTCCACCGGCAGCTCCGCTGGAGTTGTCACATCGGGTAGGAAGACAAAGCGCCATCCCCGAAGCTGCGCCCGATAGCTGAGGTCCAAATCCTCCGCCAACGTGTCCGTATGCCAATTACCGGCATCCAGAATACACTCTCGGCGCCAGACCCCGGCCGTGCCATTGAAGTTGATAAAGAATCCCGCCCGGAAGCGGACCGCCTGCTCCATGGCAAAGTGCCCATCCAACGACAGGGCTTGTGCTTGCGTGAGGAAGGAATAATCGGCATTTAGATGCTCCCACCGAGTCTGCACCATACCCACCTTAGGGTCTGCAAAGTACGGCAGAGTCTTGCGGAGAAAGTCAGGCCGGGGGACGAAATCCGCATCAAAGATAGCGATAAACTCCCCGCGACTTCGTTCCAGTCCGTACCGGAGAGCACCCGCTTTGTAGCCTTCGCGGGTACCACGGCGCACATGCTCAATCTGGAAGCCCTGGGCTCGGTACTCGGCGCATAACCGCTCTAGCAGTTCCGTAGTCTCGTCCGTAGAATCGTCCAGCACCTGGATCTCCAGGCGATCACGCGGATAATCCAGCGAACATACCGCTCGCAACAGGCGCCCCACAACGTAGTATTCGTTGTAAATGGGCAACTGCACCGTCACCATAGGAAAGTCGCTCAGAGGGGACGGCTGCCGGAGAGAGAGCTTGCAAGTCTTCCAGTGATAGTAGAGCATAACGACGCTATGAGCGCCGAAGATAAAAAGCACACTTAGCGCTGCAGCGTAGATTCCAAGGAGCACTTCCTCCATGCCCGTACCTTGGCGGTTCTGACATTACCACGCCGAGACAATCGCCAGCACGATGTCATCACAGAGTGCTTCCAGAACGCGGAAGATAGCCCGGTCGCGTGCCGCCTGTCCGCCAGCGACCGGATAGACCTCATACCGCGAAAATGTCCGACGCCACAGTACACGGCGCTGGATAGCATCGTAGAAGTCCACCTCCACGACAACTTCGGCTCGCCGCTCTCGCTCCACCTCCCCAGGGCGGACCGTAAGGGTAAGGTCACTTATCCGCTGCAACCACACAGTCAGGCGTGCATCCGCATCACCACTGACCAGCCGCAGGGGCACTTCACTCTGCAAGCGTCGGGCAAGCTGTGTTGTCAAATACTCCCGATACGCCGGCACGCCAAAACCGGTGTTGTCCACCACCGGCGTCAGCGCTACCGTGTGCAAATGCGTCGGTAACCTGCCACCGGTAAAGCTATAACAGCTAACCAGAACGCAACTTACACAGAGGATACTGAGCGCGCTCTGAGCACTCTCTGACAACGCTCTCATCCTCGGCTTCCCTGCAAGAAGGGATTTTCCCGCCGCTCCGCCCCAATGGTCGTCGGGGCTCCGTGCCCGGGATAGACCCGGTAATCATCCGGCAAGCTCAGCAGATGGGAAGAAATGGAGGCAAGAAGTTGCTGCAGGCCGCCACCAGGCAGATCCGTGCGCCCAATACTGCCGGCAAAGAGCGTATCCCCACTGAAGACGCAGCGCCGATGATGGTCAACAAAGCAGACTCCCCCTTCCGTGTGCCCGGGTGTATGCCGCACTTCTAACTCCCAAGCCGTCCCACAGCGCAACCGTTGTCCGTGGTGCAGAAACTCCTGCGCCGCCACAGGCTCAAAGGGAAAAGGAAGCTGCCATATGCGGAGCTCGATTGGATCGGAGAGCCGGTATGCATCGGCAGGGTGAACGGCTACGGGAGCCCCTGTCTTCTGCTGCAGTAATGCTGCATCGGCAACGTGATCCCAATGCGCATGGGTCAGCAGAATCCGGCGGATCTGCACCCCCCGCCGTTGAGCCAGCTCCCAGTACTGCTCGGCACTTCCCCAGGGGACATCAATAACCCAGGCTTCCCCAGCCATGGAGTCCATCAGCATGTATCCCACCGTGGCGGCTGGACCCGACTCTACGGCAATCAGATCGGGAGCCAAAACCATTACCTCCGTCGGAAGCCAAAACTCCCAGCTCATGGAGACATCACCGGCACAAGTACACTCTGTCCCTGGGTCGGGGTACGAAACACAACAACGTACACGCCGGCTGCCTGTCGTCCGAGATGCCAGAGGCGTTCGTGTCTGCCCGCTTCGGCCTCACTCCATTGAACCTCCCAGATACGACGCCCCTCAAGGCTGTAGAGCTCCAACCGATATCGACCCCGCTCGCCTGCAGAGGTGAAAACTATAAGCTCACCTCCCTGCGCCTGTGCCCTGAGAACCGTGGCCCCCACCGGACGCAGCAGGCGCGGCCCACCTTCCGTACACAAGCCGCTGAGACGCAAGCGCCCATCAGTATGCCGCGTCTGCATACTCAAAAGCCCATCATCCCAAAGGAAGCTCACAATACGCAAAGGCGTCTCCTCTACCCGCCCCAAGAGCACATCGCCGAAAAGCTCCGTGATTACCCCCTGGCTTGCCACCATTACGCTCTCAACGCGGACGGCAACCCGTGCCCATCCGCCAACGCTCCTCTGGTGTACGATCTGACCACGACTGACCCCCCGGAGCAAAAAGAGGCTCGGATCGTACTCGAGCTCCATCTCTGCCCAATGAGAACCTCCCTGGTATCCTGCCGGGGACAGAGCAAAGTAGAGAGGAATACGCACACGACGGTCCCACGGACTCGCTTGCGTATCGGGGAACCACACGTGAAGCTCTACCGGCTCAACTCCAATCCCTGAAAGGAGAAGCACCCGTTCATCCACGCAGGGGCGACCGATTCGCAAGCGGAGTGTGTCCACCTGCCGGCCCGCCTGTAACGGATGGAACTCAACGACGAAACGCACGCTCTCCCGCGGGGCCAACTCATACGGCAAGCCAGGCATAGAAAGGAGGCGAAAAGCACTCCCCTGCTGGAGCCATACGCTATCGACACGCACCGGCAAATTCCCTCGGTTGCTGAGCACAACCGGCTGCTGGGAGCTGCCCCCAGCAAAGATCACTCCAAAATTGACCTGCGGTGGTGCACTCAAAAGCGGTGTCTCCCGACGCCCTGACAGAAACACCTCCATGAGCAACGGGTCTGGACCAACACGAGCCGACAACCGAAGCCACGCACTCCTGATACCATCAGGCGCCCCAAACGGGCGGAAGATGACGGCATAGCGCTCGGCCCGTCCAGGAGCAATATACACCGGTAACAGCGGCAACTGCACCGCAAAGAACCCAGCATCACCGCCCGAAAGCGACGCCGCCAAAAGCCAAAGAGTATCCGCTGTCTCATTACTGATGCGGAGGGTATCCACCCGCTCCTCACAGAAAGCAACCGCACCGAAGTCCAACACCGATGTATACGTCACCCCTTCCCCTGTCACCACCGCCCGTACCAACACCCGATGGGTATCTGGGCAGGGATCGGAGACCAGGAAGAACAGTTCCGCCTGCAGCACTCCCAATTGCTGGGGTGTTACCGTCACCACGAAGCTCTGCTGTCCTGCAGCAGGAATGACAACGGTCTGCGGTGCTACCACGACCTCTGGTCGAGAGCTCCACACGGCTTGCACCGTAAGTGGGCGGGGAAGCAAATTGCGTCCTTCTAGCCTCACCTGAGAGCTCTGCCCTCGCCGAAGAGTACCTAAATCCACCGCCGCAGGAATTGCAACAAACGGGGAAATCCGCTCCACCCGTAACCCAACCGTCAGTGCCGGATCAACAGTGTCATCAACCATAATCACTAACTGGGCCGTCCGCACTCCGGGAGCTCCGCTGGGCAAGACCTGTACAACGTAGAGCACAGAATCTGCTGGGTCTACCGCAAGGGGAACACGTGGTTGGATAGCCACAACGAAGTCCGTGGCATCAGGACCAACGATTGCCGCAGGACGAACAATCCGTATGGGCACCGTCCCGGTGTTCTTCAACCACACCGTATCCACGGGATTTTCACAGCGACTCACCATCCCGAAGTCCAGCAACTTCGGGTACACCTGAGCCGATATCCGCACTCCCACCCCGCTGAGCAATAGACGCGCCGTATCGGGACACGTAGAATCGGAATGCTCAGCAATGAGTACCAGCTCTGCCGCATCTGTCTGCGCCGCCGTAGGGCTATAGCGGACCCGGAACTCTAGCTGCTGCTGCGGTAGTAAACGTACCGGCGCTGGCGGACGCATCTCTACAAGCTCAAACGGTGGCGATAGCGCCGGTGCAGTAGGGATCCACGCTGCCGAATACCCACGATTCTGCAGCACGACCGTCAGCTCAGCACTACTTCCAATCCGCACAGGACCAAACTGTCCCGATCCCAGCCATTCCAGTCGGGTCACTGCCCCGGAAGCGGCAAGCCAGACTGTATCTGCATAGCCACAGTCCGCTTCCTGGACAACAAGCGCTCCGGAGACATTCCCAACGAAACCAGCACGACACCGCACCGTTAGCTCCTGCCGTTCGCCCGGCGCAAGGATCAGTGCCGTTGACGGCGTGACGTCCCAGAGCGCACTTCCAATCAACTGCGGCGGGCGGAGCCGTAGCGAGCGCTGCGCTGTGTTGACCACCATAATCAACGCCGTCCGCTCCTCCCGCGGACAGAGTACGCCGAAGTCATACATGCCAACCGGTGCCGTTCCATCGGTGAGGACAAACGACAGGGTATCCTTGACCGCACTGTAGGCAATGCGCCAGGGCGAGCCTGCCGTGAGGGTATCCGTATGAATGAGCACGAGAGTATCCCGAAAAACCCCAACCGATGCCAGAGCCTGAAAAGCCACAATGAAGCGCACCGAATCCCCCGGAGCAACCACTAATGGAAACCACCCCGCCGATGGCGCCACAAGACGAAACCCACGATCCCCATAAACGAACTGTGCCCACTGGATTTCCAACGGAGCTTCACCGCGATTTGCCACTACGAAGGTATCCTGCCGTTCCAACCCAGCACAGAGAACAGTATCCACTGTCCGCTCACTGGGCGCATGGAGTCGAGGGAGCTTGGCAACCGTTACCAGGCGCGCTGCCGCAGGGGACACAACCCATGATGGCTCCATGGCAAAGGATGCCGTCGAGGGATTCGGTATCTGCTGGAGCGCTACCAAGAAGAACAGCGTATCCGGAGCCGGCAACGTCACCGTCGTGCTCCACCGAGTGCCATAGCCCACGAGCGTATCCCACGGACGCCATTGCCCTCCGTACGGCTTGCCGTAGAGAAGGATAGCTTGTCCATTCCCCGTGCCCTGAATCACGGCTCGCTGTCGGGGCAGAGGCGGCAGCAGAGCAATGCTGGGCCCAACAAAGCGCGTTGCTTCCGCCGGCTGAACCGAGATGGGTCTTAGTTCGGGCCCATCGACTCGGACTCGTCCAGCCCCTCCAGTAGGAGTTCCTTCAGCACGTCCACCGAGGACACTGAGGACGGCTCCTCTGTAGCCCCCCGGGGCACACAGATGCAAAGCTCCTCCCGAGCCACCGCCACCGGGTCCAGCCATCGGTGTCCCAGGAACAGACCCCGGCGCCCCATTAGCCAGGAAGCCAAGCTCTTCAATTACAGGCGCCACAACCCGAAGAGCTCCTCCCCCACCGCCCCCATCACCGGAACAGACATTGACTCCTTGCGGATTCCCACTGGCACCACCGGAACCACCCGCTAAAGGGACAAGACAACTGTTGCCATGTTCGCGCCCACCATTGCTTCCTCCCGAGCTTTGTCCCTGCGTCGCATATCCCCCTGCCCCCCCAGCCTGCCGCTGCCGAAAGCCACTCCCACCACCATACCCACCCTCGGGAGAGCAAGCATTTCCATCCCGGCACCCCTGCCCTGAAGTTCCAAACGGATGCCCTGTTCCACCGCCGGCAGACTCATACTGCGGCGACGTACCCGGAGCAACCCCATTCAGACTTGCCCCATCCGGTCCTGTGCTACTCCCGTAGCTACGGTACTCATTACTGCCCACACCTAACCCATTCTTGCCGCCCCGTCCACCGCTTGTAAAGCCACTGCCGCCATCACTCCCCTGGGCAGAACCCAGAAGGACATCGCAGAAAGCCCCTCCTCCACCCCCGCCGCCGGGACCAGCATCCTTCCCTTCACCGCTCACGCTGAGAGTAGTCCCCACCCCCCCTCGGATCGGTCCCACCGACATAATGACACAGGGTAAGTAACCCTGGTTGCTCGGTGTCCACGGATCACAATCAGCCACAGAGACCCGAAAGGCTTCCCCCGGCGGCAGCAGGAGACTATCCACCACCATAGCCCCACGCCGAGAGCGGACTCCCAAAGCACCTTCCCCAAGCGTCCGCTCCGAGCCAGTATACCTCCCAATCGGGGTTGGCTGCACGATGTAGAACGTATCCACAACTACTCCCCGCCCACTGACCGTCACCTGGATTGGGATGCGGAACTCCGGACGCAACTCACTCCAGCGCCAGCTATTCGGACGAACCCATGGATGCACGAACACATGGGTGCTTATTAACCGACCGCCCCAACTCACCACCACTGGACCCAGCGTGATGAAGGCAGTATCAGCCGGGCGTGCGCAATGGACCCGCACAGAATCCCCAGGCTCATTGCCGTAGAGTCCATCGCTGCCGAATGTTCCAAAGGCATCGTGTCGGGCTACAATCTCCACAGCCACCGCCATCCCCGGCGCTCCAATATCCGGCAGCATATACGCCGCCTGCGGCTGCGCTCCAGCACCAACCGTGATGAGCCCAAGGCATACTACTGCAGCCCGCATAAGCCTATCCGAGGTACGCAATACATTTTAGCTCTATGGCGATAGGTGTCGGAAGACGCCGCACTTCTACCGTCGTCCGACATGCCTGCACGTGCCCCAAGTAGTCAGCATAGATGCGGTTGAACGTGGCAAAATCCCGCTCTATGTTGGTCAAAAATGCCGTCACGTCCACCACATCTTCCCAACGAGCTCCGGCAGCCTGCAGGATACGCTCCACATTGCGGAACACCGCATGGCACTGCAGAGCAAAGTCATACTCTATCACTCGCCCCTCAGCATCCATGATTACCCCAGGGATTGTCGCGCTTTCCCGCTGCCGAGGCCCAATGCCGGAGAGGAAGAGCCAAGGCCCTACCTGCACGGCGTGCGGATATGGTCCCACCGGCTCCGCTACATCTTCGGCAATGATTGCACGTCGCATCCCACCTTTTCTACAGTGCTACCGTCACGCTCTTTGGCTCCGTAAAGAAATAGAAAGCCTCCCATCCGCCTTCCCGCCCGAGTCCGGATTGCTTCATACCGCCGAAGGGGGTCCGTAAATCCCGCACCATCCAGCAATTGATCCAGACAATGCCCGCCTGAAGTGCCCCTGCAACACGGTGCGCCCGCGCCAGATTCTCTGTCCAGACACTGGCCGCCAGACCATAAGGAGTCCCATTTGCAATGGCGATGGCCTCCTCCTCTTCATCGAAGGGCAACAGCGTGACCACCGGACCGAAGATCTCCTCTTGATTGACCCGACACTTCGGACCCAATTCCTCAATGACCGTTGGCGCAAAGAAGTAACCATTGCGACAACGCCCCTCCAGCCGGATTTGCTCCCCGCCGCAGAGGACAATACCGCCCTCCTGACGGGCTAACTCAACGTAGCTCAAAACCCTTTGCAGGTGGGCCTCCGAGATTAATGCCCCCTGCTGCGTAGATGGATCTAAGGGATCGCCAACGCGTAAGGTACGAGCACGCTGCACAAACTCCTGGCGGAAGCGCTCATACAGAGGACGTTGCACCAGAATCCGAGAGCCGCACAGACAAATCTCCCCTTGGTTAGAAAAAGCTGCGCGCACGGCTTCCGCCACCGCTTGCTCAAACGGACTGTCAGTGAAAATGATCGTGGGATTCTTACCCCCGAGCTCTAAGGTAAGCTTCTTGAACAAGGGTGCCGCTATGCGAGCGATTTCCCTTCCGGTGTGGGTCCCCCCCGTAAAAGAAATAGCGCGTACAGCCGGGTGAGCAACTAAGGCAGCTCCAGCAACAGACCCTTCTCCATGCACCACGTTAAAAACTCCGGCTGGGAAGCCAGCCTGTTGAATAATCTGAGCCAACATGGTCGCTGTGGTCGGAGTCAACTCTGAAGGCTTTGCAACAACGCAATTGCCCGCCGCTAACGCAGGGGCAACCTTCCATGTGAGCAGATACAGCGGCAAATTCCAAGGGGCAATACATGCCACTACCCCCAGCGGTTGCCGAATGGTATAGTGCAATGCCTGCGCCGGATAGGCTTCCGAAGACCAATGCAGTACCGCCGCTGCAAAGAAGCGAAAGTTGCGTATCGCCCGTGGAATATCCACTTGCCGCGCCAACCACAGCGGCTTCCCTGTATCCCGGGACTCCGCCAACGCCAGTTCCTCACTGCGAGCCTCAAGCAGCTCTGCAACTCGCATCAGGAGGCTAAAGCGCTCTTCTGCTGGTACAGCAGCCCATTGGGGAAAAGCTTGTTGGGCCGCCGCTACCGCGGCCTCCACATCCTGGGCCCCCGATGCCGGTACGAAAGCAATGACCTCCCCCGTCGCTGGGTCTCGCTTTTCCAGATAACGCCCCTCAATCGGTGGAGAGAACTCCCCACCGATGAAATTGCTCAAGCGCTGCATGTACTTTTTCCCACTTTGGGCTCCCAGCGAAAATACGGGGTTTGCACGGCTAAATCCGCTGCAGAGAACTTCCTGCGTATCTTTGTAGTGTCACCCTTAACTGCCGATGCTCAAAGCCTTGGTAGCAGCCATCCCAGTTGAAAGCCCCACGATTTTTCCCGACCTTGTCGTTGCTGGGGTTACGCTGCGTGCTCTGGAACGTTTCCCTCCACGGGGCTTCTCCATTGACGACATATCTACCCCGAATCCGGCAACACTTCTTCTGGCAGCAACATTGGGTGTGCCGGTAGAGCGGCTCAAGTTCCAGCGCCAAGTCCACGGCGCCACGGTCCGTTGGATTACTGAAGGAAGTCCCGTAGAGGAAAGTGATGGAATGCTGACAACCGTGCCCAATCTATTCCTCTGCATCCGAATCGCAGATTGCTGTGCTGTGTTATTGTTCTCTCCCGAACCCCCCGTCGTAGCTGCCCTACACGCTGGATGGCGAGGAATTGACGCTGGTATTGTAGAAGCCGGGGTGGAACAGCTTCTCCGCGCAGGCTGCTCTCCTGAGGGAATCCTCGTCTATCTTTCCCCCTGTGCTTCCGCCGAACGCTACATCGTGCGCGCCGATGTTGCCCAGCGCTTCCCCCACAGCAGTCAACCAATCGACGAAGAGTTCTATCGACTGGACCTTCGTGGCGAAATCCGCCGCCGCTTACTTCAGCTGGGAATCCTCAAACCTCATATTGAAAGCTCCCCCGGCTGCACCATTGGCGAAAACCGATATCACTCCTTCCGCCGAGATGGCGCTCGCGCCGGACGTATGGTCGCCTTCATTGGGATGCTTTCTGCGAATCCGAGGAGCCCCACCGCTTCAGGATCCCGTATGGGATGACCACCAGATAGGCAATCACCAGCACAATGGGTGCAACAACAAGCGACAGTGGGTGGTCATACCGCGTAAAGATCCCCACACTCATCAAGGCATAGCCAACTGCAATGAGGGCGATACCAATCCCAATGATCGCCCAATTGCGCCGTTCCAACGGGAAGCTCCACTGCCCTTTGAGCCGAGAATTCCGAATCGCCTTCGCCATAGAGCCAACCCCCTTCTCAACCGGTGCTCCCTGGGGGATTCGAACCCCCGACCCGCGGATTAAGAGTCCGCTGCTCTACCAGCTGAGCTAAGGGAGCACTGCAAAATTACGCCTTCCACGCCTTCTGCTTATGCCATCCCTTTGGACTACTCCCGCTAAGTTTGTACTCAGTCTGAATAACCCATGAGAGCCTCTATGGGGCAGACGGAAATAGAGGTGCCACTGAATCGAGCACCGCTCCGCCGACAGCTCGTTGTGCGCCGATATGAGGGTGAGAGTTCGGTAATAGAGCGCCTCTGCGAGCTTGGGCTGACCATTGGAACACAGCTCCTCATCCGCCGGCGGGCTCCACTCGGTGGGGGCATTGAGGTTGAATTCCGTGGGGTCAGGGTTGGTCTGCGGCTGCGGGAGGCCGCCGTGCTCTACGTTACTGCTTGTGGAGACTCCAATGCTTACCGCAGCTCCTGAGAGGAGCTCTCATACGATTGCCTTGGTTGGACTCCCGAACAGTGGGAAATCCACTGTGTTCAACGCTCTGACCGGTTTCCGGCAACGAACAGCAAACTACCCAGGCGTGACCATCGCACCGTTTGTCGGATGGGTCCATCGCGACGGGCATTCTGTTGCATTTGTTGACTTACCAGGCATCTACAGCCTCTCGCCAAAGAGCGAAGATGAACACCTCGCCGTAAGATTTCTCCGTGGGGAACTGCCGGATGCTCCTACTCCAGACCGGCTTCTGGTCATTGTAGATGGAACCCAACTGGAACGCGGACTGGTTCTTCTCTCTTGGGTAGCACCACTCCATCTGCCTACGGCGCTTGTCATCACCATGATTGACGAGCTCAAGGCCCGGGGAGGCGTGTTAGATGTGGAAGAGCTAGAGCGCCGGCTGGGCATACCTGTCTTTACTGTCGTCGGGCGGAGAGGTATCGGCATTGAGGAAATACGCCGGTCGGCGCTAGCATGGGAACCATGGGGAATCCCCTTCCTCCCTCTTCCCCCGGATGCCTCCGTAGAAGAGCGCTACCAATGGGCACGGGAGCTTTCTGCCGCTGTCCTCCATTTCCCCAGACCTGACACCCGCTCAGAGCGCATAGACCAGGTAGCCCTCCATCCCGTATGGGGACTGATACTTTTTGCGATGGTCATGATGCTCTTCTTCCAAGCCATCTTTACATTGGCACAGCCTGGAATGGAGGCTTTGGAGGCGGGGATTGGCTGGCTCCAGCAAATGGTAGAAAACACCCTACCGGAGGGGATACTGCGGAACTTCCTCTCCCACGGTATCCTTGGGGGAGTTGGGGCGGTAGTGGTATTCCTCCCGCAAATTGCACTGCTCTACTTCCTGCTGACCCTCCTAGAGGACAGTGGATACTTTGCCCGGGCTGCGTTTGTGGTAGATCGCTTTTTGGGTAGCTTCGGACTGCAGGGACGGGCGTTTTTCCCGCTCCTGGGGGGCTTCGCCTGTGCTATTCCCGCCATCCTCTCCACCCGTGTCATCCCCTCATGGCAAGAACGGCTGACAACGATGCTCATCATCCCGCTTATGACCTGTTCGGCACGGCTGCCAGTGTACACTCTGCTAATTACCGCAACCATCCCACCGGTCTCCGTCGGTGGAGTAATCTCGGCACAAGCACTCGTCATGATGGGGCTCTACCTGTTGGGAGCGGGGACAGGTTTGATCATAGCATGGCTTCTCCGACACACACTGCTTCGTGGGGCAAAGGCGCCGTTTATCCTGGAGCTACCCCCCTACCGCCTCCCAGCATGGCGTACTGTCCTGGGACGAACGTGGAGCAGCACCTGGGCGTTCATCCACACGGCTGGCACCATCATTTTGGCTCTCTCTATTGTGCTCTGGGCGCTCACGGAAATCCCGCCCGTCTCTGTCCCGCCCGGGACTCCCCCATTGGAGGCCCAACGACTTCAACTGGAGAATTCGCTCGCCGGGCAGATTGGGCACCTGCTGCAACCGCTTTTCGCCCCACTGGGTTTCGATTGGAAGATAACCGTTGCTATCCTGGGAAGCTTTGCCGCTCGCGAGGTGTTTATCTCCTTCCTCGGACAGCTCTATGCCATCGATGTAGAAGCGGCTGAAGGCACGTTGCGACACGTTCTTGCCCAAACTCTCCCGATACCAGTCGCCCTCAGCCTCTTGACCTTCTATGTCTATGCCCTCCAGTGCATCTCAACGATGGCTGTCTTGCGTCGCGAAAGCGGCTCGTGGCGGTGGGTAGCACTGGCGCTTGGATACACGTTCGCTTTAGCATATTGCCTAAGCTTCCTGGTCTACCAGGCAGCCCGATGGCTTCTGGGATAAGCCCAGTCTACATTGGCGTAGACATTGGAGGAACAAAGACCGCGCTTCTTGCCTGCTCTGCCGATGGGCGTCCAATCCATCGGTGGAGGTTCCCCACACCACTTTCGCTCTCGGCTGGACTGGAGCAGTTACGGAATGGAATCGCCTCCGTAGCCGGTAGAGCACCCATTGCTGGCATTGGGGTCAGCATCGGCGGTCCAATTGACCGAAAGCGGGGAACGGTCTCCCCACTCCACCAGCCTGAATGGCGGGATGTTCCGCTCCGGGACATCCTGGAGGAGCATTTCCGCTGCCCTTGTCGGATTGAGGTGGACACAGATGCTGCTGCTCTCGGAGAATGGTATATCGGCGGCGTTCGGGAAAGTCCGCTGGCGTACGTAACTCTCAGTACCGGTGTCGGCGGGTCACTTCTGATTGAAGGAATGCTTTACCGAGGGGCTGAAGGAGCCCACCCGGAGTTGGGACATCAGGTGGTGCCGAATGAATTCGGGGATCCCGAACCGGTCCGCTGCGCCTGCGGAGCTTTGAACTGCTTGGAATCTCTCATCTGTGGACCGGCACTGGAACGCCGCTATGGACGACCTCCTGCCGAACTTCCCGACAGCGCATGGGAGATCGTCGGACGAATTCTCGGGCACGGACTTCGCAACGTAGCAACGCTTTATGCCCCTCGCCGGATTGTGCTCGGGGGAGGCATCGCCTTCCACGCCGGTTCGCGCTTTCTCCCCTCGCTTTCGAACGTGCTGCGGAGGAACCTCCACCTTGTACCCATGCCGGAGATAAGCATTAGCTGCCTAGGGTACGAAACGGCTCTCTGGGGTGCTGTGGCGCTGGCTCTGGGCTATGGTCAGTAGAATTACCCTTCACGCGATAAGCCTTTCTGAGGCAACTTTCCCGCGCTCGTGTCGGCGGGCTTCCAACCAGCGCTCTGCATCGATAGCGGCCATGCACCCGCTCCCGGCAGCCGTCACCGCCTGCCGATAAACTCTATCTTGAACATCGCCGCAGGCAAAAACCCCTGGAATGTTCGTGTGCGTACTTCGTGGTTGGGTGATGATATAGCCTTGCTCGTCCATTTCCAGAAAGCCCCGGAAGATCTCCGTGTTGGGCTGGTGTCCAATGGCCACAAAGACCCCATCGGCGGGCAAAACTTGCCGCTCGCCCGTGCGGACGTTGCGGACGCGAATGTGCGTTAAGCGGCGCACCCCCTCGCGTTGCTCGCCGAGGAACTCCTCCACGACAGTGTCCAGCAAAAAGTCAATTTTCGGATTGCTACGGACACGCTCCTGCATGATCTTGGATGCACGGAATTCCTGCCTTCGGTGGATAATGGTCACCTGTCGGGCGAAGCGGGTCAGGAAGAGAGCCTCCTCCATTGCCGTATCACCTCCGCCGATAACGTAGACGTGCTGATCTCGGAAGAAAAAGCCATCGCAGGTCGCACACGCCGAGATACCGTAGCCCATATACTCCGCTTCCCCCGGGACACCGAGTCGCTTTGCCGAGGCTCCTGTGGCCACAATGACGGCTTCAGCTGTATAAGCCTTCCCCGCATCGGACCATAGCACGAAAGGATACTGATGGAAATCCACCCGAGTGATCGTTTCGTAGAGAGAACGCGCTCCGAAACGATGGGCTTGCCGACGGAAAAGGTCCATAAGCTCTGGCCCCAGAATCCCATGCTCAAAACCAGGGTAATTCTCCACCTCCGTGGTAATCGTCAACTGCCCACCGGGCTGCGGACCTTCAAAGACTACAGTGTCCAAACGTGCCCGTGCTGCATAAATGGCCGCGGTCAGTCCCGCCGGGCCGGCACCGAGAATGGCGACTTCATGGTGTTCCGTCTGCATGGCTTTCAACCGAAAGTGAGACAACTCGCTTCCAAGCTCGGGCATTACGCTGTAATCCAGCACGCTTAGGACGTTTGACAGGGCTTTTTCGGAAGCGCTGGCGAAAGTCCTCCTCTGACATCATCAGCACCTCCTCCAGCTCCAGGCAGGTCTCACCGAACCGCGGGGCGAAGGCGGGTTCATCGGTTGGCCTCTGAAAACGATTCCAAGGGCAGACCTCCTGGCAGATGTCACAGCCAAAGATCCATCCCTCCATCCGCTCAGCGACATCGTCCGGAATGGGTATCTCCGGCTTTGCCTCTATCGTCCAGTAGGAGAGGCAGCGACGGGCATCGACAACATACGGCTGTACGATTGCCCCTGTCGGACATGCCTGGATGCAAGCCGTGCACGTCCCACAGTAGTCCCGTATCGGCTCATCCGGCTCCAGTTCCGCCGAGGTGATGATAACCCCCAAGAAAAGCCACGAGCCATAGCGGCGGGAAATGATGTTGGAGTGTTTCCCTTGCCAGCCAATTCCTGCCCGAACTGCCCAGGCTTTCTCTAAAACAGGACCCGTGTCCACATAGTAGCGACTTTCTGCTTTCGGGAAGAGCTGGGCAATCTCGGTTGCCAATGTCTGCAGTTTCGGGCGCAGCACCTCATGGTAATCCTCTCCCCAGGCATAGCGAGAGAGCTTACCGTAACGGTCTGGCGCGTGCTGGAAAGCCGTGTGCTGCGCAGGTGTGTAGTAGTTATATGCCACCACGAGCACGCTCCGAGCCGTCGGCAGCAGACGCCGCACATCGGCACGGCGCTCCGGGTCTCGCTCCATATACGCCATCGTTGCATGGTAGCCTTGCTGAAGCCATGCCAAATACCGAGAGAACTCTGGCTCTAATGGCTCTGCTCTGGCAACCCCCACCTCACAGAAGCCAAGCCGCCGAGCAAGCTCTTTGACTGCTTCTGTACGCCGTCGCCGTTCGTCTGCGTCCATCATCTCCTCGAGCGCAGGCTACTCACAGGACAATGGACGTATGTTCCCACAACGTCTTTCCCCTCGCCAAAGGGCATCCCCTGGATTGTCGTCTGAACACAACGGTTCACCGCGCTACCGTCACAGAAACAGCCGTACCTGGAGGAACAATCTCTCCTGCAATCGGTGACTGTGCGATAACTGTATTGGGCAGAAAGGTCTCATCAAAAGCAAACGTCACCGTCCCCAGCCGCAGTCCAGCCCGGAGCAAGACCTGCTCTGCTTTCTCCAACGACAGAGCAACCAGCGATGGAACACTGACAGAGGGTCGTGGACCCTGGCTGACGACGATATCCACGCTGGTCCCGACGGAAACGGCCTGCTGCGGGGGAATACTCTGCCACACGACCAACCCTGCCGGGATGCTGTCATTGTAGGTATAGAGGACCTCTCCCAACCGTAACCCTCGGCTCAGGAGCTGGATTTGCACTTCCCGATATGGAAGCCCTCGGACAGATGGCATCGTCACGCTCCGCAGCCCTGTACTCACCGTCAAGTACACGCGACGTCCCTTCCGCACCTCAGCCCCAGCATAGGGAACCTGACGCACAACGTGCCCTTCAGGCACAACGGGACTTGGCTCGTAGTGAATTTGATGCACCACGAAGCCTTCCTGAGTCAACAGCTCCACTGCTTGTTGCAACGGGATACCGACAACGGATGGCATCCGCACGGCAGGGCGAGAATGGACGAGCGCAGGAAGGAATACCTGGTCCAACAGCCAACCCACAGCTAAAACGAGCACAACAGCCAAGAGAAAGCGCCAAAATCTGCGGTGCCTCATTCCCATTTGCAAATGCTGCAAACAGGCACTATTGCTTCTGGTGCGGGAGAACGAAGGTTGTGACTGCGCGCTCTGGAACGAAAATCCGGCGTGCCCATTCTACCATCTCTTCCGGCTTCAGCCGCTCATACTCCTCCAACACTCGGAAGGGGCGCTCCGCATCCCCCCAGAATGCCGTACCGAAAGCAACTTCATGGGCGATACCCAGAGGATGCTGAAGGTGCTCTGCATGGATTGTCCGCAGTTGATTTCGCACCCTTTCCATCTCTTCCGCCGTAATACCATTGGCACAGAGCTCCCTGAGAGCCCGCCACAGGCGTTCCTCAAGCTCGGATGCCGGCAGTGTCGGCGAGCTTGCAATAGCATAGCAAGTCAGCAAAGAGGCCCACTGCCGCGCATCCAAGAAAGCCCCTACCTCTCGGGCACATCCACTCTGGAGCACAAAAGTGCGATAAAGACGGCTACTCCGTCCTCCACCGAGCAGTCCTGCCAGAGCAGCCAAAGAGAAGTACTCCGGCGCAGTGTACCCCGAGCAGTGAAAAGCCAATGAAACCGCGGGCAGAGGAACCTCATCCTCTAAGACCGCAACAACATTTCCTCGGCAGCACTCCGACGAAAAGCCCCGACGCTCTCCACACACGTCCGGGGCAGGAATCTCACCAAGATATTGCTCGGCTAACTCTAAAGCCCTGGGAGTATCAATGTCCCCACAGATGACAAGCACAGCATTTGCCGGATGGTAGTATTGGCGGGCGAATTTACGGGCATCTTCCACTGTGAGCGCCCCCACTGTCTCCAATGTACCGTACACTTCCCAGTGGTACGGGCATCCGGCTGCGAAAGCATACTGGAGCTGGACTTCTCGCCAGCGCCCATAAGGTTGGTTGTAAACCGTCTCCTTCAGCTCTTCCAGGATAACCTGCTGCTGCGTACGGAATTCCTCATCGGTAAAAGCAAGTCCCCGCAGACGGCTCCCCTCCAGCCAGAGCCCAAGGGGCAGCTGATATGCCGGCAGCAGCATGGTGTAGAGGGTGTAACTATACGTCGTCATCGCATTGTTCGTCCCTCCCGCATCGGAGCAATATTGGTCAAACTCCTCGCGCCCCAAATACGCAGAAGTCCCGAAAGCCAAATGTTCTACCACATGAGCTATACCTGCCTGGGAAGGTTCCTCGTCTTGGGACCCAACACGATAGAGGACCACCAGCGCCACCAGTGGTGCTCGCCGGTGTTCGACAAGCACCAATTCTAATCCGCTGGGGAATCGATGGTAAGTAAGCGGCAGCATAGCATGGAGGGCTCCACACTGACACGAAGCTACGAAGATACAATAAGAGTGCGGCATTGTCCGACTATCGCCGCTGCCATCCTCCTGCAGTATGTTGGTCCACCATTGGCAACACCATGTTCTGGACCCCTGAATTAGCTGCATGGCTGGAAGACGCCCCCTGGCCAGCGACGAAGGAAGAGCTCCTTGATTACGCCGAGCGGAGCGGAGCCCCAATGCAGGTTATTGAAAACCTGCGGGAATTACCCGATGACGAAACTGTCTACGAAGGCATTGAAGACATCTGGCCAGAGTGGGAGGACTATCAGTTGCCCGATTATCTGGACGAAGACGAAGAGTCAGAGGAAGAATACTGAAACCCAGCTGCAAGCAAGGCTTCCCCTGCCCATGAGAGCCCTCCGGGGCGTATGGTCACGGTGGCTTGTCTGCACATATTGTGCACTGCCCGCCCTTGGACAAGTCTCATCCCATCCTCAAGCAGAGCTCATTGATCGGATCGAGTTTCACGGCAACACCGCCTTCACCGATGACGAACTCCGAACTCTCCTCCAGACCCGAATAGCCCAGCGTGGGGTTTTCCACCGCCTACTACGGGTCTACTTCCTCCACCTACGCCGGAACCCTGCTACCCCTTCCTCGCTACTTCAATACCTTCAACGATACCTGGCAGAATTGGAAGCAGAACTGCCCGCTTTCGATCCACGGACAGCAGCTGCCGATGAGGAAACCATCCGTCGGTTCTACATGCAGCAGGGCTTCCACAAAGCCCACGTTAAGGCTACATTCCTCAAGGAAAGTGACGGCACCCGCGTCCTCCGCTTCTCTATTACCGAGGGTCCAGCAGCACGCATTGATACAGTGGTCTACGCCGGCCTGCAGGAGCTACCAAGGGATATTCAGACGCAACTCCAGCGCTATCAACGGCTCCGCTCAGGCGCGCGCTTCCGGGAGCCCGCTCTCATAGAGGAAGCAGAAGCAATCCAACGCTTCTTACGTGAACACGGCTACCCGCACGCCAGCTACCAGCGCCCACAGATTTTCATCTTCCCCGAGCGCAACACCGATAGCATCGTCATCTACTTCTCCCCGGGACCACGGCAGCGATTTGGAGAGGTAGAATTCCGGGAAACAACAACGAACGCTCCCCCTTTGACGGAGCGCATTCGCCGCTTCTGTCTGGAGTTCCAACCAGGTCAATGGTATGACATCCGCGCCGTTGAACGAACCCGCCTCCGTCTCCTACGCCTTGGCGTCTTTGAAGTCGTCCGCATTGACGCCACAGCCTCCCCTAACGATAGTACCGTTGAGTTGCTCATCACGACCCGATACCGTCGTTTCCACGACGCACTGCTCAGCGCAAATATCTACCGCACGCCCTTAGAGAGTGCCCCGAACATTGGAATAGAGGCCCACGTGTCCGCCCTTAACCTCTTCGGTGGGGCAGAGAAGGGTAGCGTATTTGGGCAGCTATCACTACGGGATCTCTTTGGTGCTTGGGAGCGGAAACAGTTGGAGTATGAGTTCCAAGTGGGTGTTGGACTTGCATTGCCGTACGTTCACCGCCGCCTGGGAGTGCAATCTCAACTGAGCTATGGAACACGGTTCCTGGCATCACCCCTCCAGCTAGAAGCCCTGAGCCTGCAGGTCCGCCTTCCAGTGGAGTTTGCCCCTTGGACATGGATGACCACGTCTGAACTGGCTATAAGCATTCGTGCGGAGCGCCCCTTGCACTACCGCCAAGCTGCTGCGGCAGCAGACACAGTACCGCAATTGGCTTCCTTCCTCCGCCAATACGAACGCCTCTACACCTACACGGCAAATGGACAACGCCTTTTGCCCCCCTCGGATATCACCATAAGCTTAACAATGGGGGCAGATCATCGGGATCATCCAGCAACACCGACTGCCGGTCATGTCGCTCTCTGGAGTACCGAGCTTGGGGGACTAGGTGTAATCGGCTTAGCCCAGTATCTGCGGACACAGCTTCTCCTGCTGGGCTTTACCCCACTTACCCCTCGGACAGTTCTGGCTGCTAAGCTGCGGACTGGGAGGATTTGGTGGCGCAATCGCGCGCATTCATACGTGCCCTATGACCGGCATTTTTTTGCCGGAGGCGCCAATAGCATCCGAGGCTGGGCCTCACGGAGCCTGTGGGATCCGGTCTCGGGCGGTATTGGAGCACAACCCTCTCCCCTTGCCTCGTACATCGGCGCAGCCCTGCTGGTAGAGGGCTCCATAGAACTCCGATGGCGCTTCCCTTCCCTCCCGTTAGGTTTCCTCAGCCCTTACATTAACAACCTCGTGATGGTCACCTTCGTAGATTGGGGGAATGCCTACAACCGCCTTACCCCTGAGCTCTACGGTACGGCAACTCTGAGTGACATTGTGCGGAATCTTGCTCTCTCGGCCGGTATTGGTTGGGGATATCTGACCGATGTCGGCCCCATCCGTATAGATGCAGCTTTTCGATTACACGATCCTATGAACCGCACTGCTCCCTGGTTCTTCCAACGTCCTGCTTCGCTACGACGCTGGACGCTGCATCTCGGGCTGGGATATGCCTTCTGAGGGAGCCTGTATTTTTGCATCTCCGTGTCACAGACTGGCGATTCCATCGTGCGGATCGCTGTGCTGATGGGGGGAATTTCTCCGGAGCGAAACATTTCGCTCATAAGCGGGCGGAGCGTCGTTGCCGCCCTCCGTGAACGGGGTCACGAGGTCCTTCCCGTCGATCCGGCCCGTGGTGCTGAGGGATTGCTCAGCGACGAAGAGCTTGCTGCCGTTACAGCAGAACCACCCTCTGAAGAATTCCTACGCGCCCTCTCCCCATGGGCCTATGTGGAATGCCTCCGTTCAGAACTCTTCCACCAAGTAGATGCCGTCTTCCCAGTGCTGCACGGTCCCTACGGCGAAGATGGGCGCCTTCAAGCACTGTTAGACCTCCTGGGAATCCCCTACGTCGGAAGCACCATGCTCGCAAGTGCCTTGGCAACAGATAAGCACGCAGCGAAGTTACTGTTCCTGGCCGCCGGCATCCCAACACCACGATGGATCACAATCACCGCCAGTCAAGCTCAGCACCCTGGCACCATAGATGACATCCGCGCCGAGCTGGGCCCTCATTTAGTCGTCAAACCCAACGACCAAGGCTCTACCATTGGCATGAGCTTTCTCCATGATCCCACAGCAGAGGAGTTAGAAGCCGCTATCCAACAAGCAGCTCAGTACTCGGAACTGGTCCTCATCGAGCGTTATATCGCTGGGCGGGAGCTCACCGTCGGCATCCTCGGAGAGGAAGCTCTGCCGATTGTGGAAATCGTTCCGACATCAGGCGTCTACGATTACGAACACAAATACACCCCTGGCAAAACAACTTACCATTGTCCAGCAGAGCTACCAGAGGATATTGCCGAGTTTACACGGAACTTAGCTCTTTCGGCACACCGGATCTTAGGATGTCGTCACTTCAGCCGTGTTGACTTCCGCTTAGACGACGACGGGCAACCCTTCTGCTTGGAGGTCAATACCATTCCGGGTATGACGCCGCTGAGTCTCTTACCGAAAGCTGCCCAAACGGCGAACATCTCTTTCCCCGAGCTATGCGAACGCTTAGTCCATATGGCGCTGGCTGGCGCTGGATAAGGAGCCTGATTGTCGTCTGTGGCTTGTATCTCCCTGCGCTCGCCCAGCGCGGCATGAGTCTACAGGAGTTGCTGGATACTCTGGAGGCATACTTCGACCGCGCTCAACTGGCCGACCTCCGGACTCAACTCCCCTTGGGGGCCCCTTACGAAATCTGGAGCTGGGATGTGGGGGACTTTTCCGGGGACAGATATCCCGACCTTGCCTTGACCGTCCTCATCCCCCAGGAACGCCAGCGACGCACCCATTTCTACGCTTTCGTTGACCAAGATGGCTTCTTGCTCAACGTAGCTCAATTCCCGGTCCCCTACTTAGGAACCCCCCTGGAAGTCGGCGTCGCCATAGGAGACACCCTCTGCACCGTCAGTCAAAAGCTACGCCACGGGGTCTGGAAGATCCGACGTTACCGCTACTGGCAAGGCAATTTCACTCTATGGGAAGAACGGACGCTACAGACCCTCGGCGGACAAAGCTCTGAGCAAGGGCGCAACTACGCCACCTTAGAACAATGGTACCGCCTGTTCCGCCCCGACGGTAGCTTTGAGAAAGAACGGCGTTCCATAGTGCTTCCAGCATATCCCCGCCGCCATCGCGTTGTGGGAACCTACACCATAGACGCCACATGTGCCACCGTTGACTACGTACCCCGAGGAGCTTACTACTGGAACGGACCTGAAGATGCCTCCTTCCAAATCCGCGCTGCCTATGATGAGCGCTTCCTCTACCTTGCCCTATGGGTCACCGACGATGAATTGATTACTGGACGATGTGATACGTGTGCTGCAGATATGGTCCGCCTTTGGTTTGCCACCGTGCAATCCTCAGCACCATCTCCCCCAAAGCGCTCTCGGAAGTCAGCCCCGTCAACAACCCTCTCGTGGTCTCACTCCAGCATTAGCCTCCGGTTGGGAAACTTCGCCGAACAAGCTCCCCAACTGACCTTCCACAGCCAGCAGTGGCAAGAGCTTGCTCACTCTGGCCTTTGGCGTCAGACGAAAGCCTTAGTCATACGCCGCCCAATCGGCTACGCCGTTAAGCTCCGCATCCCCCTTGCCCTGCTCCAGGTCCCTCCTGACAGCGTTGGTACCTCCGTGGTCGCCCTCCGATTCACAGCCGAAGTGATAGACGTTGACAATGAGTTCCGTCCGGAGGAAGTTTCCATTGTCTGTACTTCGTCAGACTTCCGCCCCGAAGACCCCAATACGTACGGCGATCTCCTCTTGCTGCCAGCAGGGCAGTGGTATGGGGAAAGCCGCAATGTCCTTGCGGAAGCACTCCTCAATGAGCTCCTTCTTTTGGGCTTTTGAGCTCACTTGGCAATGATTTTGAACACCGTCCTCCGGTTCTTCTGCCGATTCTCCTCCGTATCGTTCGGTGCAACCGGCATTGTCATGCCGAAACCACGTGGGCGCAGGCGCCGTCGGTCTATCCCCCGCTCAACCAGTGCTTCGACAACCGCATACGCCCGTTGTTCCGAGAGGCGCTGATTATACTCCAGCGTCCCAATGTTGTCCGTATGCCCCTGCACCTCCAACCGAATTCGGGGATAGCGCTTGAGCAACTCCGCAAGTTCCTCAATGATAGGCAATGCCTCCGGGCGGAGTGTTGCCTTGTCAAAGTCAAACAGAATAATTCGCTCAAACTGCTTCCCTACGGTGTCAAACGGGGTGATGGGAGCTGTGTCGTACTCTCCCTCCGCTACCACCGTGTCGCCAGACAGAAGGAGCTGCAAGCGAACGCGATGGAGACCCGCATACAAAGGCGGACGATAGCGAACCAGATAGAAATTGCGCAGGCTACGATAGATATCGCTCAACACGCTACTCACTTCTTCGGGACGGCTCAAGGGATAGTACTGCCCCCCTGTATACGTTGCCAGCGCTGCCAGAAGGGAATCCTGTGTGTAGCCAAAGCCAACGGTGAAAATGCGGACATCGGCAGCCCTGGCAGCTTCGTACACCGAGAGCGCTGAAGCTGTAGAAGCATTCTCATTGCCGTCAGAGAAAAGAATGAGCACACGGGCAGGAACATTGGCATGCTTGAGCAGCTCAATACCACTGAGCAAGGCATCATAGACGGCGGTATAGACTCCGACACCACGGCGACGCTGCTGGCGAAACGCTTGCAATAACACCGCAGAATTGGTCTCCAGGGAGCTTATCTCCTGCACCCGCTCGCTAAAACTCATGAGAGCAAGAGCATCGCTAGGATGCTTGAGCTGGAGAAATTCCTCCGTCGCTGTGGAGACAATAGGCAATATCGGCATCATTGAGCCGCTGTAGTCCAAGAGCAGAGCAATAGCGTAGCGAAGCGTATCCCACTCGTTGAATTCCTGTACGGCAAAACTATCAATAGGCACCCTCGAAAGCCCGAGCTGTTCGGATAAGCTCCGCCAGTACTGACGCCAGAGCTCCGAGGCATACGGGGGTGCCAGGTGGGTCACCGGGGTACCGGAGCGATCCCGAATCCGAACGAACAAGCGAACCTCACGAGGATAGTCCCGCGCATCAATTCGCCAAATATCGGCAAACAGGGGCTCCCCGGCTTTGAGGCTCGAGGCTGGGCGACTCAGCAAGACAGGCTGAGAAGCCCCCGGAAGTGTCAGCAGGACAGTGCCGGCAACTACCAACGCCGAACGCCAAGCACCATACCGTCGCCCAATGGGACAAGGCAGCATTGCAATTGCGGATGCGTTGCCATCCGAAGGTTGAACGCCTGGAGGGCTTGAACATCGGGATCGGTCGTTTCGGAGGCAATCTCTCCCCATGCTAAGGCATTATCGGTGCAGATGAGACCACCAATACGCAAAAGCGGAAGACACAAGTCCAAATACAAGCTATAGCTCGGCTTGTCTGCATCAATGAAGACAAAGTCCAGCGGCTCTGGTGGATGGAAGGTCCGGAGCCATTCGCGAGCATCGGCACATTCTACACGAACCTTGTGTGCCAGTCCTGCCCGCTCAACGGCACGCCGGGCAAACTCCGCCCGCTGGGCATCACGCTCAACCGTAATGAGCCACCCTTCCTCTGGAAGCGCCCGAGCCAATGTGATGGCCGAATATCCCGCCAAAGTCCCAATCTCCAGCACGTGCCGAGCTCCCATCGCACGGAGGACAACCTGCAGGAAGGCTCCTTGCTCTGGAGCAATCCAGATTTCAGGAAAGCCCGCCTCCAGAGCCTGCTGGCGCAGTGTCGCAAGAAACTCATCCTCGGCAGAGAAATAACGCTGAATGTAGGCGATAAGGTCTGGCGTCGTCGCTGTCGTCTGTGCCCCTACGGCCATTACGGTCGCGTCCCCAAGCGCACGTTAACATTGACCCCATACTGCCGGATCTGCCCCAGAAATTCCCGCACGAGAGCAAGCGTAGAGTCCACTTGCCGCGCTAGTTCTTCATCAGCAACCAAGCGTCCTGCAAGAGTCGTTCTTTGCTGCAACTTTTCCAAAACACTACTCAGGTGCGTTGTGGCACTCCGTAGCTCCCCGACCAGACTATCCACTCGCCTCAGCGTCTGCTCTGCCGCAGCCGATGCCCTCTGTAGGCTCTGGACTGCAGAGGAAGCTGCCGAACGATTCTGCGCAACAACGTCCCGCAACTCTGTAGAAAGCGCTGCGATGTTATCTGCCGTGCGCTCGATAGCTTCCCCATGCTCTTCCGTAAAGGTCCGTAAACGCTCCGCAACTAAGGCAAGATCATCGGCAATAGAGCGCACCGCCTGTTGTGTCTGCGGTGTGAGAATATGGACTAATGCAGCCGACACCGTATCCAAGCGCGCCACAACACGTTCAATCTCCCCCCCGAGGGAGCCCAGCTGCGCAATCAATTCCGCCACATCCGGGGAAGCAAAGCCCGGGATTTCCGCACCAGCAGGCAGAAACTCCGGAGATGTCCCCGGGAAAAGATCCACCTTCCGTCCCCCCGTCAACTCCTGCAGTCCAATCCGTGCGGTCGCATCTCGGCGTATGGGAACTGTGGGCTCTACGGCGATATGGACAAGGGCGCTGCTATCCTGCACCTTTATGCTGATCACACTTCCCTGACGTACCCCATTGATGAAGACCGGGGCTCCAACCTCTAATCCTGCTGCCGTAGGAAAGCGCAACACGAATTCCCGCTGCGCACCCCCCAGCCGTATTCCCCGCGCCCACGTGATCCCCAACAGAAATAGTGCTACCGCCACTAAGGTCACCACACCGATACGAAGCTCTAAGCGCTGCAGCTCCTCCACGAGCACCCCCTATCTTAGAAGGGAACCTCATCATCGGGCATCGTTGGGGCGTCTGCATCCTCAGGCGGCAACTCTGGTGCCGCGTTTTTCTCTTCGCTCACACTACTCCCCGCATCTCGGTGACGGCGATCCAGGACCAATAGGCTGTCAGCCCACACTTCCACAACCCGACGGCGATTCCCACCGCGGTCCTCAAATTCCCGTGTCCGCAGTCGCCCCTCTACATACACTAACGACCCCTTCTGGACAATCCGCTGGGTACGTTCCGCCAGCTCCCGCCAGGCAACAATCGTATGCCATTCCGTATGCTCCCGGAGATTGCCATCCCGGTCACGTCGTGACTCACTCATCGCCAGACGGAAGGTCACCACTGGAATACCTTCCGGTGTATAGCGGAGCTCTGGATCGCGGCCGACGTTTCCAATCAACATCACCTTGTTGAGCGAGTTCCGCATCGCTGCCCATCCTGACGTGCAACTTGTCCCAGGCGGGCGTAAAAATACGCACATTTCTATCCCTGGGAAGCATTCCCCAAAAGCTTCAGGAAGAACAGCATCAACTCCAAGGTCTCCCGAAGCACCGCGGCTACAGCAGGGGAAAGGGTAGATGAATGTTCGGCACTCCCACCCAGAATTTGCTTAGCTTGGTGCACAGTGCAGCGCTGTACCCGGAGCACGTGTTGAATGCGCCGCAGAATAGCAATATCCTCCTCGCTGTAGAGCCGCTCACCTGATGCACCCCGACGCGGACAGGGTCGCTGAAACTGCCGCTCCCAATAGCGGAGCGTATGGGGTTGCTCCTTCAGCAGACGGGCAACCTCTCCGATACGGTAGTAACGCTGCACAGATTCCATGACATGTGCCGATACAAAAATACAGCGCCTTCGGCAGTAGTTTCTTGCGCTTCGGTATTGGCATTAGCGTTGCTTATGTCTTGGATGTCATCCGGTATCACAACACTTGCAAGGACGATGGAAATCCGCGAGTGGCTCTTCCGAGAACGGCTACCTCTCCTGCAAAGAGCCTTAGATGCCTACACTTTACGGCAACGGGTGATTGCTGAAAATATTGCCAATGTCACCACTCCGGAATATCGCCCATACCGTGTCCGATTTGAGGAATTCTTCCAGCAACACGCAGGGGTTGCCAATAAGGGGCTCCGAACCAATAATCGCCATATCCCTATCGGTCCCCCTGATCCTGCCAGCGTCCAGGCAGAAAGAGACATGGACTCACTGCCAGAACCCGAACGGTACGCCGCTGGCGAGTCGCATGTCAACATTGATCGGGAAATGACCGAGCTGTTGGAGACACAACTCCGCTTCCGCTTTGCCGCTCGCATGGTGGGTCGGTACTTCCAATCTCTGCAGACGGCTATCCGGGGTACGTTGTAGTAGCAGGTGGTTCCGCACCATGGCTGGCAATATCTTCCATAGCCTGGCTATCAGCGCCCAAGGACTAAGCCTCCAACGACAGCGCCTCAATAGCATTGCCAAAAACATCGCTAACGCGGACGCTACCAACGGTCCCAACGGAGAGCCCTACCGGAGGGAGATCGTTCTCGTCCGTGCCCATCCCGCCGACCCCTTTGAGGAAGCCTTGGGTTTTCAATTACGCTTGCAGCAGACAGCCGTCGGACATGCCCCCACTGTCCAGCCTCCTCATCGCTGGAGCCCGCCCCGAGTCCTGTCCGCCACTGTCGCACAGGATCCATCCCCCTTCCGGCTGGTCTATGATCCGACCCACCCCGACGCTGACGCCCAAGGATATGTGCGCTACCCCAATGTCAATATTGTCACGGAGATGGTGGAACTTCTCAGCGCTCAGCGCGCATTCGAAGCAAATACAGCCGTCATTGAAGCGGCGAAAAACCTTGCGCGAGACTCACTAGAAATCTGATGCCGAAGTCCCATGAAAGTCGCTCCCGTTCAGCCATACATCTACGGGGTCTCGGCACCTTCGGGCGCCGCACAACCCCTCAGCGCTCCCACGGGGACGAAGAGCACGAACAATACTGAACCCGCTACCCTCACCCCGGCGGAGCGGGAGTTGTTCATCCGCCTATTTCCCGAAAGCGCCTCCTACATCGCACACCATGTACTCTTTACACGGGAAGGGCGTCTCCATGAACCCGATATCTACAAGGGCACCTTCGTTGATATCCGAGTCTAACCAAACCGGCGAAAGCAATGCTGACTCCCGAAATCCTGCAGAACCGACTCTATGAACCACTCCTCCAACAGCATAGACAAGCAGCGCTTGCTACTCCTGAAAGCAAACAGAGCTTCCTGGAAACGCTCCGCGCCTTTATTTCGGAGGTCAATACTCTACAGGCAGAAGCTGCCGACTACACGGAACGCTTAATCAAGGGCGAGCCGATTGAGCTTCACGATGTTATGATCGCCGCCGAGAAAGCCCGAACAAGTTTCCAACTCCTGTTAGAGCTGCGGAACAAGGCTCTGGACCTCTACCGTGAAGTACTCCGGATCCAAGTCTGAAAAGCACGATGCCTCCCGTGTGGCTTTCCATACGCCGATTCTGGGACGGACTTTCCACGGCACAGCGGGTAGGACTCATCGCCGGAACTGTCCTCACCGTAGGAGTAGCCATCTGGTTATTGAGTCTGACCCTACGTCCAGAGATGCGAGTCCTTTTCTCCGGATTAGAGCCCCAAGACGCCGCCGCCATCGTAGAGAAGCTGAAAGAGCAAGGGATCCCATACGAACTGTCTGACGAAGGAGGCACCATTAGGGTTCCTGCTGCCCAGCTTTACGACACCCGACTGGCACTGGCTGCTCAGGGCCTGCCGCAGAAAAGCGTTGTTGGATACGAAATTTTTGACAAAACCAGCTTCGGTATGAGCGACTTCGTGCAAAAGCTCAATTATCGTCGCGCATTAGAAGGCGAGCTAGCCCGAACCATCAGCACTTTGGAGGAAGTAGAGCAAGCGCGAGTCCACATCGTCATTCCCGAACGCACACTCTTTGAGCAAGAACAACAAAAACCAACAGCCTCTGTCATCGTACGGCTCAAGGATGGACGTAGTCTCAGCCGACTCAACATCGCCGGAATCCAACACCTGGTTGCCAGTAGTGTGGAAGGTCTGGAACCTTCCGCCGTCACCGTCATAGATCAGCGCGGACGCCTCTTGTCAGAACTTGTTCCCGCTCCCACAACTCCTGCCGGTCTGACTCAAGCTCAATACGAACTCCAACAACGCGTTGCTCAGGACCTAACCACGAAAGTCCAATCTTTGCTTGACGGCGTCCTGGGTGCTGGTAATGCTGTTGTTCGCGTCACGGCCGAGCTGGATTTTACCCAGTTGGAACGCACCCGCGAAGACTACGACCCCGAGCGCCAGGTCGCCCGGAGTGAACAGACCATTACCGAACAAAGCCGCAGCGGTGACACCGCAGGACCCCAAACACAACGCACCAACACCATTGTCAACTACGAAATTCCCCGCACTATTGAACGCCTCACCACTGCCCCCGGCGTCGTAAAACGAATTACTGCCGCTGCCCTCATCAACGGGAAACCCCAACTGATACAGGAAGGAGGGAGCTGGAAACGTATTGTTGTCCCCCGCACACCCGAGGAGATGGAAAAGCTCACCGAAATCATCAAAACCGCCGTTGGCTATGATCCCTCCCGCAATGACCAGATTTCCGTGGTCAACATTCAGTTTGACACCGGGGAAGCGCCTCAGCCTCCACGAACATGGTACGAACTACCACTGGAACAATGGCTCCGAATCGCCCTTGTTGTTGTAGCAATGCTGATGGGATTTTGGGTACTTCGCAGCCTGCTGCGCTCCCCATTACTGCGTCCTCACTTGGAACCATCCCCGACGGTGCCGCCCGAGGCAATGCCTTTCGCTATGCTTCCTGCTAAGGAACTTCCTCCTCCCCTTCCGAGCCCACCCACTGGTGTAGAGGAAGGCCTGCCCGCCGCTGAAGAACGGAAAGCCCTCGAAGAGCGCGTGCGCCGCCGACTTGCTGAAGCGGAAACCGTAACCGAGGAAGCTGTATTGACGGAGCAATTGCGCGATCGAATCCGCCAATTTGTAGAACAGAAACCCCAAGAAGCGGCTCGGGTTGTCCGTCTTCTGCTGAGCGAGGAGTAAATGGAAGCGACAAGCCCCATACAGTACGAGCACCTCAGCGGACGTCAGAAAGCGGCCATCCTCCTGATAGCGCTTGGGGCGGAGGCAGCCAGCCACATTCTTAAAGAGCTGGAGCCCAAAGAGGTAGAACAAATAGTGCTGGAAATCGCCAGCCTCCGAAGTGTTCCCCCAGAAGTCAGCAATGCAGTACTCCAAGAATACTACCAATTGCTCACGGCGCACACTTACGTTGTGGAGGGAGGAATTGAGTATGCAACGTTGCTGCTAGAAAAATCACTCGGTCTTGACCGTGCTCGGGAAATTGTGGAGCGTGTGAAACTCTTGACGAGCATTCGCGGCTTTGATACCCTCAAGAAAGCAGATCCAGCGCAAGCCGCCAGTTTCCTGGCAAAAGAACATCCCCAAACCATCGCCTTTATCCTGTCCTACTTGCCCCCCGATCAAATTGCAGAAATTATCTCTCACTTTGACCAGTCTCTCCGCATCGAGGTCATAGCGCGCATTGCCACCTTAGGGAAAGTTTCCCCAGACTTAGTCCGCGAGATTGAAAGCGTCATGGAACAAATCGCCGAAACAACCCTGCAATCCCACATCACCATGCGCGGTGGAAGCCAGCTGGTTGCGGAGGTACTCAACAGAAGCAGCTCTGCATTAGCAAAGTCCTTATTGGAAGCATTGGAATCCCGCGATCCTACACTGGCCGAAGACATCAAGCGGCGTATGTTCCTCTTTGAAGACATCGTTCTCATTGACGACCGTGGTGTCCAACGAATTCTCCGCGAGGTGGACAAGCGCGACTTGGCGCTGGCTCTCAAAGTCGCCGACGAAAAAGTGCGACAGAAGATCTTCAAGAACATGTCCGAGCGTGCCGCCGCTGTGATCAAGGAAGAGTTAGAGTTTATGGGACCCGTGCGCCTGAAAGAAGTTGAAGCAGCCCAAGGCCGCATCATTGAAGTGATTCGTCGCTTAGCCGAGCAGGAGGAAATTGTCATTGCCGGGCGCGGAAAGGAAGAGGTCTATGTCTGAGGCCATGCGGAGTATCGAAAAGACGGGTCTTCTCTCACCGCAGGAACGCCTACGGGTCCGTCCAGCTGTCTTTGAAGATTTTTTGCGCACTCCCGCCATTGAACCTACCCCTCCGCATGAAGCTTCGTCAGCAGAGCCTTCCCCCGTTCCATCCCCTCCAGTACTGCCGCCGCCAACTGCGGAAAGCCTGTCCTTTACTGACCAGGAAGTATGGGAAGAAAACCCTGCGTGGGAGCAAAACATTCAGGAAGCCTACAACCGTGGCTTCGAGGATGGGAAAACTGCTGCTGCAGCACTCTACGAAGCAGAGTTCCGCCGCTACAACCAGTGGTTCCAGCAACTGGATACCGTCATCCGCAATCTCCGGACCCATATGCAGCAGCTCCAGCAAGAAGTGGAGCAAGCTGCTGTCCGACTTGCCTTCGTCTTGGCAGAACATATTCTTGGCTATCAACTGCGTCAAGACTCCACTGCTCTTGAGCAGTTGATTCAGCAAGCCTTACAAGCCATCCCAAGTGGAAGCGGGCACCTCCGTATCCACTTACACCCGGAAACTCTTGAAATCTTGCGTCGCGCCGGCAGCACTCTCGTGTCAGCTCCGGAGGAAGGTATCACCCTCATCAGTGATCCATCCGTGGAGCCGATGGGGTGCCTCATTGAGAGTCCGTGGGGCATCGTTGATGCTCAGCTCCACCAACAACTGCAGAGCATACGCGAACAACTCCAATGCTGACCGCTTCCGACATCGTGGCTTACTGGGAGAAGCGCATACGGTGTACCCGACCGTTGCGCTTACGGGGTTTCGTACGCAACGTTGTTGGACCTGTCTTGGAAAGCACCGGTCCATACGTTCCCATCGGCGAACTTTGCAGCTTGCGGGGTTCCAACGGGGAGGAACTTTGCAAAGTAGAGGTCGTCGGCTTCCGCCACACAACGATGCTGTCCATGGTGTTAGGCGAGACAAGCGCCATAGCCCCCGGAATGGAACTGGTTGCATTAGGCAAGCCACTGAGCATTCGCGTCGGAAGCGCTCTCTTAGGGCGGGTTCTCGATGGCTTAGGACAGCCCCTGGATGGCAAGCCTCTGCCCCCAGGACTGGATGAACGTCCAGTCCAGGGTTCATCTCCTAACCCTCTCCAACGGCAGCGGGTGCTCCTGCCGATCGGGACGGGAATCCGAGCGATAGACGGCTTCCTTACCCTTGGCAAAGGGCAGCGGATGGGCATCTTCTCAGGATCAGGTGTGGGCAAATCCGTCCTGCTGGGTATGATTGCCCGCAATACTAGCGCTGATGTCAATGTGATCGCCCTCGTTGGCGAACGTGGACGTGAAGTACGGGACTTCATCGAGAAAGACCTCCAGACTGAAGGCCTACGGCGTTCTGTGTTAGTTGTAGCCACCAGCGATACACCCCCATTGGTCCGTGTCAAAGCCGCCTTGGTTGCTACAACAATTGCCGAATACTTCCGCGACCATGGCTTTGACGTCATGCTTATGATGGACTCCGTGACTCGTCTGGCGATGGCACAACGGGAAATCGGTATCGCCATCGGGGAACCTCCAACAACGAAAGGATACACCCCTTCTGTCTTCTCGCTCCTTCACCGCACGATTGAACGCGCAGGAACCAGCGTCAATGGGACAATTACAGGCTTGTACACTGTCTTGGTGGAAGGCGATGATTTAACTGAACCCATTGCCGACACCGTACGCGGCATCGTAGACGGACATATCGTCCTCTCACGCCAATTAGCCACCCGAGCCCATTACCCTGCCATAGACCTGCTGGAGAGCGTCAGCCGGCTGATGCCCGACATTGTCTCCCCCGATCACCTGCGAGCTGCCCACACGCTGAAGGCTCTATTGTCAACCTACCGAGACTCCGAAGACCTGATCACCGTCGGAGCATATCAGCCAGGCACAAACCCAAAGCTAGATCGCGCTATTGCCATGTACGATAAACTGATGGCCTTCCTGCGGCAGGACATTACCGAAAGCAGCCTCTTTGAAGATACCGTAGCATCCATACTCCAACTGGCTCGGGAAGCCGAGCGTCACTAAAGTTGTGTCACAATACGCCGATAGGAAAAGTGCCATGGCAACCTTTCGCTTCTCATTAGAACGACTTCTCCGCCTGCGGACACAGCAAGCCCAGCAGGCACGGAATATCCTCCACTACCTCACAGAGCAACGCCGCCGCACAGAAAACGCTCTCCATCAACTTCAGCACCAGCACGATACAGCACAGGAAGAAGCTCTCCAAAGAGGTATACTCCACGCCCACCAACTCCAGGAAGTATGGGCGTATTGCCAACACCTTCGGCATACAATTCAGCACGAGCAGCAGCAGTATGAACATCTGCAGGAGCTCGAGCAAGTACAGCGGCTCCATCTTCACGAAGCCCTCAAAGCCGAGGAAATACTCCACCGCTTGCGCGAGCGACGATGGGGACTTTTCCGTCAGTCCATGGACCGACAGGAACAGCGTCAACTGGATGAAGTTGCCCAACGTCGGAAATCCCCGTGGAAGTCCGCATCCCCATAGGGCTTGTGGTAGTACTGATTGGAATCCTTGCTACCATTGGCATCGCCACTGTTGCCCTGTTTCTCTTTCGTCCCGACTGGCTGGGACTTTCCCCGCCAAAGCAGGCTGTCCCTGCCGATACCCTTCACCGGGGCGACACACTTGCCGCAGATACCTTCCTTTCACCCTCTCCATGGGACGAACTCCAAGAGCAGCTACACCAACAAACAGGGCTCATCACCCAGCTTCAGGATTCCCTCCGCCTCGTCCGCCATTTAGCCGACAGTCTCAAGACGGAGCTCCGTCAACTCCAAGACAGCCTTGCCCAATGGCAGCGCCGCTTCCGTCAGCAGAGCGATTCTCTCCGAATCGCCCATTACGAAGCTTTCGCAAAGATTTACAACACAGCACCCCCAGGCGAGGTTGCTCGGGTCTTGGCACAACTTTCCCCCGCAGATGCTGCCTTGATCTTACGCCTGATGAACCGTCGGCAAGCTGCACGGGTTGCGGCAGCTCTTCCTCCTGAACAGGCTGCCGCTGTCCTGACCACCGGGGTTCCCCGCTGAAGAAGTACCTCCCGATTTGACCCTAAGTTTGTAAGCCTGGTCTGACCCACAACGGAAGCACTCTCTATGCATCCACTCCGTATCCTCGTCGTTACCCCTACACTCCCGCCCCCTCTGGCATCGCTACGGGAGTTAGCGTATAACTATTGGTGGAGCTGGGATCGGGATGCCCAAGACCTTTTTGCACGAATAGATCCCGATCTTTGGGAACGCGTGCACCATAATCCGCTTCTACTCCTCCAACGAATTCCCCAAGCCCGCTTAGAAGAGCTTGCTCACGATGACGACTTCCTTGCCTTCCTGCACTATGTCTACCAGCGCTTTCAGGCATCCCAAGAAGCTCCCAGCCGGTATAGCCTCCCATCGGGTAGCACATTGGAAACCATCGCCTACTTCTGCGCCGAATACGGTATCCATGAAAGCTTCGCAAACTATTCCGGTGGACTAGGGGTGCTCTCCGGCGATTATCTAAAGACGGCCAGCGACATGGGAGTCCCCTTGGTTGCTGTTGGGCTCCTTTACCAGCAAGGCTATTTCCAGCAGCGCCTGAGCGAGACTGGATGGCAATACGAACTCTACCCGGCAAACGACATCTCTGCTCTCCCCGTCACGCTGATGCGGGATGAAACCGGTCGCCCCCTCTTTGTCTCTATCCCCTTGCCCAAAGGAGAGGTACGCATCCGCATCTGGCGTATGCTCATCGGGCGCACTCCGCTGTACTTGCTGGACACCAACCACGAGGACAATCCCTTGGTGGAGTACCGCGACATCACGGATCGCCTCTACGGGGGCACCATCGAAACCCGGATCCAGCAAGAGCTTGTCCTCGGCATCGGCGGTATGCGAGCCCTACGAGCAATGGGAATTCGCCCAACAGTCTGCCATCTTAACGAAGGGCATACTGTCTTTGCTGCTATGGAGTGGAGCCGACAGACTATGGAGGATTACGCTGTGGATTTTCCCACAGCCGTCGAGATTGTGCGTTCCTCCACAGTCTTTGTCACGCACACCCCTGTTCCAGCTGGCAACGAGATCTTCGCTACTGACCTACTTCGCACATACCTGGAGCCTTATGCCGCCGAAAGCGGAATCCCTGTAGACTCCCTACTTGCCCTTGGGCAGCTCCCCTTAGCAGACGGCAGCAACTTCGGGACTAGTGTCTGTGGTTTGAACATGGCATGGCACCGCCGCGCTGTCAGCCGACTCCATGGACGGACTGCCCGTCGGATGTGGCATAGCCTCTGGAACGAGTTCCCAGAGGATGAAGTCCCTATCGGCTCCATCACTAACGGGGTGCACCCACCCACATGGGTTGCTCCGGAAATGGCACACCTTTTCGACCGTTACATAGGCAAACGATGGCGCACGGAAAGCACTTCGGCTGCGCTCTGGTCGCGCATTGCCGACGTCCCCGATCGCGAGCTATGGCAAGTCCATCAAGTACTCCGGATGCGCTTACTGACCACGCTGCGCGACCGCTTCCATACGTTCCCTGCTCCCTCTAGACTCAATCCCGAGGCCCTCACCATTGGTTTTGCCCGCCGTATTGCCCTCTACAAACGCCCCTTACTGCTCTTCCACAACCTGGAGCGTCTCCGCCGCCTCCTGACCAATCCCGAACGCCCCGTCCAGCTCATCATAGCCGGGAAAGCTCACCCACAGGACATACCTGCCAAGGAAGCAATCCAGCGTCTTGTGCGCACTATCCTGGAGGCAGGGCTGGAAGGTCACGTAGTCTTCGTTGAGAACTACTCTTTGGAATTAGCCCGCCTCTTGGTCCAGGGCTGCGACCTATGGCTCAATACTCCGCGCCGACCACAAGAGGCAAGCGGAACCAGTGGCATGAAAGCCGCCCTCAATGGAGTCCTCCACTGCAGTACCCTCGATGGCTGGTGGGAAGAAGCCTATACGGGGACTAACGGATTTGCCATTGGCACGGGTGAGGAATATCCCACTCCCGAAGAAGGCGATGCCATAGAAGCAGAACTCCTCTACACATTGCTGGAGCAGCGTGTTATACCCCTCTTCTATGAACGCAACGCCGACGACATCCCTGAACGATGGGTCCAGATGATGAAAAATGCCATCGCCACCCTTGCACCTTTCTACAACACCTATCGCATGCTCCAGCAGTATATCAGCCAGTGCTACTTTCCAGCCCAACGGCTCCGCTCCCGCTTGCTCTCCAACAATGCTGCCTTGGCGCAACACCTCGCCAGTTGGCATTCCCGGGTCAATGCTGCCTGGTCAAAGGTTCGGATTCTCTATGTCTCCACTCCCCAAGATCCCGAGTTCCACACTGGCAGCAGCATCGCTGTTCAGGTGAAAGCTTCCCTTGGAGGATTGACCCCCGAGGAAGTGCGGGTAGAGCTCTATACCGGACGCGTACAGCCAGATGGAAGCCTCTGCGACATCCGAACCCTTGCTTTGGAATTCACCCATATTGATGAGCACGGACACCACTGGTTTGCCGGGAGCCTTGTTTTAGACGAGAGCGGTCAGTTCGGTTACACAGTTCGCATCCTTCCTCACCACCCCGCATTGCCGACCCCTGCTGAACTGCGACTCTGCCATTGGGCACAACCGTGGACGATACCGTAATAGAAGCCCCATAGACTTCGTCTCTTTGCCTGGTATTACCTGAGGGATCTGCACGGCGTACTGTGAAGCAGCATCTTACAGGGGAACGAGCTCTGCTTGTCGGGCTCCTTCACCGCCAGGTGACTCGTGCGGAATTGGAAGACCAGCTCCAGGAATTGGAAGCTCTCGTCCGGAGTGCCGGTGCCGACGTTGTAGGAGTATACTGGCAAGAACGCCCTACCCCAGATGCCGCAACCTACATTGGTCGCGGAAAGGTCGCAGAGTTAGCCACCATCATTGAACAGCAGCACGTCTCAACGGTTGTCTTCGACCAAGAATTAACTCCTGCGCAGGTCCGTAATCTGGAGCGGATATGGAATGTCAAAGTGTTAGACCGCGCAGGGGTTATCCTCCACATCTTCGCTGAACGAGCCCGGACACAAGAGGCAAAAGTCCAAGTTGAGCTAGCCCAGCTGCAATACCTCCTCCCTCGCCTCAGCCGGCTGTGGACCCACCTGTCCAAACAGGTCGGTGGCATTGGAACCCGGGGTCCCGGAGAGACGCAGTTGGAAACAGACCGCCGGCTCATTCGCCAGCGGATCCAGCGCTTACAGCGCAAATTGCACGAGATTACCCAACAACGACAGCAACGACGCCGGGGGCGCGAAGAGCTGCCACGCTTCGCCTTAGTTGGCTACACAAACGCCGGGAAATCTACCCTCATGCGTGCCCTTACCTCAGCTCCCGTGGCGGTGGCCGATCAGCTCTTCGCTACGTTAGACACCACAGTGCGCCGCTTCCGACTGCCCGGAGGACAAACCGCCTTGTTAGCCGATACTGTCGGTTTCCTGCGTAAACTTCCCCCACAACTGATCGCCGCATTCCACAGCACGCTAGCCGAAGTACTTGAAGCTGACGTCCTCGTGCACGTAGTGGATGTGTCCCACCCGAATTTCCGTCAGCATATCCAGGTCGTTTCCAACACTCTCCATCTGTTAGGCGCGGGGACAAAGCCCACAATACTTGCTTTGAACAAAGTAGACCGCTTGTCCGACCAAATCACTCTCCTGCGGGAGATAGAGGTAGAATATCCCGACGCTATCTTCATCTCTGCCGAACGGGGAATCCATCTGTGGCGCCTCCTCCTTGCAATGCAGAAGGCCTATGAGGGACAAACTGAGGTGATCTCATTTCTTCTCCCCTACACAGAGCTTCGCGCCCTCCAACAGCTTCGCTCTTCCGGACAACTCCTCCGTCAAGAGCCGCTTCCCCAGGGTCTCCTTGTCCAGCTTCGCTGCCCACTGCCCGTAGGGGAACGCCTGCGCGGGCAGTATGCGCCGTATGTCTCACCTATCGCTCCACAGCCCTGAGACACCATGCAATTCGTGCGGACACTGGTGGTCTTCATTACGACAACTGTTGTCGTCTTCCTGCTCTCCATCAGCATCGTCGTCATTGGGCAGGAATACGGCTGGTGGGTGGGAGTCCTGCTGTTTACCGCTCTGCTTTATGCCGCTGTAAAGCTCATCTACGAACGCCTCATTCGCCTGTAAGTGCCGCATTCCCCCCAATCCTGTAATTTGGAGGCAGACAGAACAAACCAACAAGGAGTTTGGGACATGCAAAAGGGACGTTGGGTGACGTTTCTCCTTGTAGCCATTACCGCTTACGGACAGGCGGTGGAAGACCATCTCCGCACTATAGGCAAGGAGGACCCCCGCCAACGGGAGGAAGCATTCCGATGGGCACGGGCATATCCGTTCGAGCGGATTCCCGAGGGAGCTCGGCTCCGGGCACTAGAGCAGCTGCGCTCTATCGAGCGCGCCACCGGCAAAGCCTCGCTGCAGGCACTCCAGCCACGCTGGCAACCAATCGGCCCCTTTACCATTGGCGGGCGCGTCCGCACGGTTGTCCACCACCCGACCAAAGACGGCTGGGTCTATATTGGGGCAGCCGCTGGCGGCATCTGGCGCACCACCGACGGCGGACAATCCTGGACCCCCCTGTTTGACGACGGAAACTCCCTCTCCTTTGGCGCCCTGGCAATAGACCCCAACAACCCCGATATCCTCTACGCTGCCACGGGGGAGATGAGCAATAATATTGACTCCTACCTCGGTGCCGGCATTTTCAAGTCCACTGACGCGGGACAATCCTGGACCCCCATCGGGCTGACGCACGTCGGGGCATTTTCAAAAATTGAAGTCCATCCCCTCAACTCCAACCTCGTCGTCGCGGGAGCTACGAAGAATTTTCCAGGCTTCTGGCGTTCTACCGACGGCGGTCGGACATGGCAGCGGACCTTCATTGGAGTTGTCACCGACGTGAGCCTGAATCCACGGGACACCGCAGAATTTTTCATTGGCGTCCAAGGACGCGGGGTTTACCACTCCACCGACGGGGGACAGACGTGGCAGTTCCGGAGCAACGGGCTTCCAACCAGCTTAGGACGAGTTTGCGTCCAGCAAGCCCCCTCGGCGGCCGACATCCTCTATGCCCTCATTGAACAAGGCGGCAGTGGAGGAATTGGCGCCATCTACAAGTCTTCCAACCGCGGACAAAGCTGGTCGCTGGTCTACCAAGGACAAAGCAGCTTTTTCAATGGACAGGGATGGTACAACGCCTACGTTGTAATCCATCCAACAAACCCCAACCTGGTCTTGGCTGGCGGCATTGATATATACCGCACCACTGACGGTGGCACGACCTGGATAAATGTCACCAACGGCTATACCGGGGGGAATGTCCATGTGGACCAACACGCCGCCGCCTTTAACCCACGGAACCCCAATGTGGTCTATGCCGGCAATGATGGGGGAATGTACCGCAGTACGGACGCTGGGGCCACGTGGAGCCCTATCAACAATGGGTTGGCAGTGACACAGTTCTATGCGATGGCGATTGACCAAAGCAAAGACAACGTCAACTACGGCGGCACTCAAGACAATGGCACCCTGGGCAACCGCAACAACAACTGGGGCATGGTTGCCGGTGGTGATGGTTTCTTCGTCGCCGTAGACCACGACAACCCTGACGTCATCTATGGTGAGTTCCCCAACGGCGATCTTTGGCAATACAACCTCGCAACAGGCCTTTTCCGACGCATCACCAGCGGTATAGACCCCAACGATCCCGGCTATTGGTCTGCTCCGCTCGTCATAGACCCGACGAACTCCCAAACACTCTACCACGGGCGTCAACGCCTGTATGCAACGTACAACGGCGGGGACTCTTGGACCCCCATTTCCCCACGGATGAGCGCTTCCATCACCGCCATCGGCGTCTCGCCAGCAGACCCCAATGTCATCTACATCGGGAATGCCCGCGGCGAAATTTGGCGTACCAGTGATGGAGGACAGACGTGGCAAGACGTCGGCAAAAACGGCGTTCCCAGCCGCTTCGTCACCGACTTCGCTTGCTCCGAACAGAACCCAGATATAGCCTACGTGACCCTCTCTGGCTTCGGAGTGGGCCACGTCTGGCGCACAACCGATGGCGGACAGAGCTGGCATGATATCAGCATCGGCCTACCGGACATCCCCGTCAACGCCATCGCTATAGATCCACAAAACGAACAGCACCTCTTCGTCGGGACGGATATCGGGGTATTCGCTTCCCTGGACGGTGGAGCAACCTGGTTCCCTTACGGTGTTGGGCTTCCCCGAGCACCGATTGTGGACATAGCTATTCACGCAAGGCGTCGCCTACTTCGAGCTGCTACTCATGGACGCTCCATGTGGGAGGTGCCCCTACCGGAGGAGACAATCACCGAGCCAGCAATCACCGCCCCGACTGGAGGCGAAGTCTTTGTGGTTGGCTCTCCCGTGCTTATTGCCTGGTACGGATTTACCCCCCCAGTGCAGGTGGAATTCTCCGCCGACGATGGACAGAACTGGGAGTTGGTTGCGGAGAATGTCTCCTCCACCGTGTTGCGGTGGAGGACCCCGAACCGACCCACTCTCTGGGCGCGGATACGCGTCCGTTCGCAGACTGACCCGACCCAGGTCCGGGTAACCTCAACCTTTACCCTCCTACCTCCAGAACGCGGAATGGTCACGCAGCAGAGCAGCGTTGTCCACGTGCCCTATGGCATCGTATCGGATGGACGGGGTGGGTTATGGACGACGAGCTTTTACACACCGCGCCTCTACAAGCTGAACGCATCCACGCTGCAGGTGGAAAAGGAGCTACGCATTCCGGGCGGAGATAGTCTCTACACTGACCTGACGATGGACCGGGAGCGGGGACTCCTCTACATTCACAAGCTCAATGGAACGGCTTCAAACAGCCCCGGCATTATCCTTGCCATGGACACCACCGGTCGGCTTCTCAACTCCTACCCCAGCCCTGCCCGCTACCCAACGGGACTTGCCTTCTACCGTGGAAAGCTCATCGTAGCTGAACGCGATGGACAGCAGCAATTGTACATCGTCGATCCTGCTACAGGTAGCGTTGAAGCAACATACGGCCATCCTTTCCGCCTCCCCTTGGGTCCTCGGGGGTTGACTGCTAATGAGCGTAACGACAAGCTCTACCACATCGTCACCGACTTCTCTGGCAATTCGCTGACAGCAACATACCTTCTCCAGCTTTCACTTCCCTCCTCAGCAATGGTTGAGGATAGCTTGATATTGACTTCCCCGCGGGGCGGGCTGATAAATGCTCGAGGAGTGGAGTACGACCCAGGCGATGGGGGATTCTGGATAACGGATTTCAGCGGCAACGTATACAAGATCCTTGGCTTCCATCCCGTGGTCTCTGTTCCTTCATCTACACCTCCTCCATCCGCACAACACCAGTTGGCCATCACTCCCCAGCCTGCACGAGAACAGCTCCAGGTATGGCTCCGGTGCTCGGTACCGCTTCACCCGCAGTCCATACGCCTTGAGTTGCATGACTCCTTCGGACGGCTCTGGGCTGTACTTGCTGAGGGGGATGCCTCCAGCTTATGTGGACGGAGTTGGTCCATTCCTCTGTCATCGCTGACGTCGGGAACTTACTGGTGCCTGCTCCGCATCGGTGGGAGCATCGTTGAAGCCCATCCCTTCATCCGCCTACCCTGAAGCAACAGGGTGCTGCCGCGACTTGACTTTGCGCCTGAAGTGCCGATATAGTTGAATGCCATGGCACGACAGCTTCCTACATCGGACGAGCAGCACCCCAGTACGGAGCGCTACATTATTACGTATGCCGACCTCATTACGCTATTGCTGGGACTCTTTGTCATTCTCTACGCCGCCTCACAGGTGGACTTGGGCAAATACCGTGAGGTTGCCCAAGCGCTAGTACGGCATTTCAACCCCGGGGCCTCCGTTGCCCCGCTGGAGCAGCAGGGAACCCAGTTGTTGAGCGGGGAAGTGGGTATTCCTCAGCCTATTCTGCCCCGGGTCCCCCAGCGGAATATAGATGAATGGCTCCAGGAAACAGAGCGTCTTTTCATGCCGTATATCGTTGCTGGGAGGCTCACAGTAGAGCGAACAGCTGAGGGAGCCGTCATCCGAGTCTCGGACGCATTGCTCTTTGAAACGGGTAAAGCCGATCTCCAGCCCCAAGCCCTCCCCTTCCTGGATACTCTGTCTGCTCTCCTGCGGAATGTTCCCTACCTTATCAACGTTGACGGCCATACGGATAGCATCCCGATTCGCACTCTTCGTTATGAATCCAACTGGCATCTTTCCACCGCACGGGCACTAGCTGTCGCATACTACCTGATTCAGCACGGGGTACCAGAACCCCAGGTAGCCATTCGCGGCTTTGGCCCACAGCGTCCCATAGCCCCCAACAGTACCCCCGAGGGACGTGCTCGGAATCGCCGTGTGGAGGTTGTTCTCACGGAGTTCCGCAACTCCTTGCGTACTGACTATGGATACTGGAAACCTGGACAGCCAGTTCTTCTTCCCCAACCCAAGTGGAAACAGCCCTCGCAGACACCATGACATCTTCTTCATCTCAACGCGCTCGTATACTTTGCATTCCTGGCTTGGGAGTTGTCCGTGTCCGTCCTAAGCACATCTTCACCTTTCCCAACGGACTCATTGGCTTTGAAAATCTCAAAGAGTTCGTCCTCGTTACCTCTACCCGTCTGGAACCCCTACGATGGCTCATTGCTGTAGAGGAACCCACCATTGGGTTTCCTGTCCTGCTTCCCTGGCACGTTGTTCCAGAATACGAACTGCCCGCTGAATACTCTGATCCTCACACGTTTGTCCCCTTAGTCGTGGTTACTACCTTTACGGGCTCCTCTCACATTGTGGTGAACCTGAAAGCCCCTATCCTCTTGGACGTCCGAAGGCGCCAAGGGCAACAACTCATCCTTCCAGGAGACCGATACTCGGCAACGCATCCACTGGGTTCCGTTCCACAGGGTGTGGGAAGCTCACCATGTTAGTACTTTCGCGCAAAGTTGGAGAAGAAATCGCCATTGACGGCATTGTGACGATCCGAGTACTTTCCGTTGAACGAGGTATAGTGCGGCTGGGAATTGAAGCCCCGCGGGGGATCGGTATCTACCGTCGGGAGCTCTATCGTCGCATCGAGGAGCTGAACCGGCAAGCAACGACAGCGCAAGCACTGCCCCTGGTTACCGCATTGCGCTCCGTCCGGCTCTACACTGTGGCTCCATCAACAGAGCTTCCTTCAGTGCCACTAGTAGAAGAATCGAGCATGGCTATCGATGACCGCCCAAGAGAGCATTGAAACCCATCCCCAGCCCATCCCTGTTCTCATTGTGGATGACGACATCTGGATGCAGCGCATTCTGTCGCGCACCCTGGAGAGCATGGGTTTCGAGGCACTGGTTGCAAGCAATGGCTATGACGCCGTTGCGGTCGCTCTGGAGCGTAAGCCGGCAGTGATCTTCCTGGACATTCTCATGCCCGACCTGAGCGGTCATCAGACATTGAAGCTGCTCAAGCGTTTGAAGGCAACACGCTCCATCCCCGTCATCATGATCACAGCTCTCTCGGACACAGAGAACCTGGGGTTAGCCGTCAAGGAAGGGGCTGCCGGTTTTATTCGCAAACCATTTACCCGGGCACTAATCCTGGAAAAGCTCCAAGAGCTCTTGGGAAGCGAGTTGGTACAAGCCCTGGCCGTACTACGCCTCCAGCAGAAAACCCCAGAGCCCGAAGAGGAAGTGCCAACCCCTTCCCCTGCCGCTCCAGCACCTGTCCCACCAGGAGAACGGCACAACGTCCATCCAGGCGAAGCTCTCCGCCGTTACCAAGTCGAGACCGACCCATCGGCACTCCGCCCAGAGCTCATCAAGGAACTTCTTCTCCGTCCCCCGCAACCCCCGCCTTCTCACCTCCCCGAAACGTAACACTTTACCCCCACCACTGGTTATACGCCCGTTCTGCCTGGGTAGACTGACGGTATGCTGTAATTTGCGTGTCCAACACATGTAGAACAACAGCCTCATTCCCCCATGACACACTTACGAATGCTGTGTTGCAAGTACTGGCTGACGCTCTCCTTCCTCTGCACATCCGCACTTCCTACGTCGGCTCAGATTGCCAGCTTTGCTGTCTTCCACGCCAGTCCTGATCCGAGCTTGTCTTCCGTGGACGTTTACTACGATGACAATTGGATTCAACTTGGTCTTCCCTTCCGAGAATTGAGTTTCTGGACCGAGGTGCTCTCCGGCACACAATACCAAATCGGCATTACCCGTTCAGGGGAACAGGACTTCGTTGTCCGAACTCCCTTCACTCCAGCTTCAGACCAGAACTACATGCTTGTCTTCACAGGGGTTGGAAATCCCCAACAGTTTGCCCCTAATCCCGATGGGATTAGTACTAGAGCAAAGATACTCGTTCAGCCGGTACCGGTAGATGTTGTTGACACGGCAAACATCCCACTAACCTTCGTGCATGCTGTTCCCGACGCTCCGGCTGTCCGTATCCTGCGGGCTGACGGTCAACCTCTCTATGGGCTGACCAGCTTTGGCTCTGCATTCCTGGGTTCTCTCCCCTACGATACCTTGACCGTAGAGCTCATCACAGCTGACGGGACCCTTGTTGCCCGTTTCTGGGGCGATCTGCGAAGCCAAGGTAGTGACGTGGGACTCCTGGTTCTCTCAGGCTTCCTTCAGCCAGCACAGAACCAGAATGGTCCAGCCTTGGCACTCCAAGCTGTATTCACAGACGGAAGCGTCGTTTCCTTTCGGCGCTTAGACACCACTCAAAGCCCAACGGCACTGGTCCAGCTGATCCACGCTAGTCCAGACCCACAACTTGCCATCGTGGACGTTTACGTCAACGGAGAAAAGATGCTGGAAGATTTCGGGTTCCAGGGCGCAACGCCACTTACCACCCTTCCCGCTGGCACTCCGCTCCAGGTTGGGATCGCTCCGGGCAATAGCCAAAGTATTGCGGACACTCTGAAGAGCTTTTCGGCAATACTTCCCCCAGGAGCAAAACTCTGCGCCGTCGTCTGTGGAGTCCTGGACCCGGGTCGCTTTACTCCCAATCCTGACGGACGTCCCACCGAGTTAACCGTCATTGCCTTTCCTGCTGCTGACGCGGCTCCTCCAGCGCAAGTCCGGTTAGCCGTGGTTCATGCTATAACTGACTACGGTCCCATTTCCCTGCGCACGAGCACTGTCCCCGTCACTGATTCCATACGCTATGCCGACGCTATACCTTATCAGACCCTTCCTGCCACACTGGACACTTTGTACAACCTACCTCGACCGTATGTGCTAAACCTGGCTTCTCATGGCGGGAAAGCGGGCGTCTTGGTGTTGACGGGATTTGCCAACCCTGCATCGAACGAAAATGGTCCCCCACTGGAACCGATATTGGTATTCCCCGATGGTACAGTCCTCAAGCTATCACCTATCCTGAACATTGCTGCGCCTGCAGAGACAAGCGGTCCCATAGCGCGGTTTTCTCCCGACGGACGATGGCTTTGGGTGCACCTCCCTTCCTCTACCCCCTCGGCGCTCTTAGAGTTGTTCACCCTCACTGGGCACCGCCTTGGACGATGGCAGATAGAGAACAGCCAAGGTAGAATTGCTGTCCCTGTGCCTTTTTCTGTTGCTGACGGTGTATATTTGTGCCGCCTAATGACACTGGCTCCTGTTCGGTTATACTCGCTCCTCCTCCATCGATAAGCCGGCAGCAGAGAGGAAGTGGCACCTGAGGTTGTGCCACTGGCAAGATGAAAGAACATGGTTGAAGCAGTGGTTGCCGGTCTAATGGGAGCGGGCATTGGATTTCTGTTTGCTCTACCTGCCATCGGTCCGGTTTCGCTCAGTGTAGTTCGTAGCAGCCTGGCTCAGGGACAGCGGGCAGGTTTTTTCGTTGCACTCGGAGCCGCTCTCGTTGACACCATGCTCTGTCTTGTAGCGCTGCTGGCTACTGGCTTTCTGAGTACGCTCATGAGCTTTCTCAATGTGCACCCACTTCTCTCGGTGCTTATCCAGTTCGGCTGCGTTGGCATTCTCATCGGATATGGGGTCCTCCAGTTGCGACGTCACGATTCCCTGACACCTCGCAGGAGTGCTACCACCACCTCTCTGCCATTTGTGGAACCCCTGCTGCGCCGAGGGCACTTTTTCGTAGGGATAGGAATGGCATTGACCAATCTGGCAAATCCTACTTTCCCTTCCTCACTGGCATACTTGGCTGTAGCAGTGCATGAGTTCGGTGTCGTCCCTGCAGGACAGTGGTACAGCCTTACGGCTTTCGCTATCGGCTTTGGAGCGGGGAATTTTAGCTGGCTTGCGCTGGTATCCCATGGGATTCACCGTTTCCGGCGTTACTTCAGTGGAGAAGCTATGGAACGATTGCGGCGAGTCGTGGGGGTTGCTTTCATTGGGGTTGGAGCAGTCTTGGGTATGCGCATCCTGACTGCTATACGGTGGCACGATGTCTTGCGCTTCCTCCCCGCTTTCTGAAATGGGACGTCCCGCCCCCGAAGAACTATGGGGTGAGCATGAGGAGCCTACCGACGCGCCGAAGCCTGTATTACCCTCTATCAAGTTTGTGAAGCAAAAGCCTCTGGCTGACCAAGAACTCTACCGGGGGCGCATATTGGAAGGAACTGGGCGCCATTGGATTGTAGAGCCGGAGGAGAATCCTGAAGAACTGTTGGAATGCACCGTTGCCGGCACGGTCGTTAGCGAAGAACCGGATAGCTCCCATGTTGTAGCTGTGGGAGACTTAGTAAGCTTCGTGCGGACCAAAGAACGGGCTCCCAGCGGCTATCCACAGGGTGTCATTGTGCAAATCCTCCGACGGCACACAAAGCTTACTCGCTACCGACGAGGAGAAGGAAAGGAACAAGTTCTTGTCAGCAACGCAGACCAATTGGTTATTCTGCAAGCCGCCGCTGAGCCGCGCTACGATCGCTTCCTGATTGACCGGTACCTTATCGCTGCGGAGCTCGGTGGGTTACAGGCGCTGATTTGCCTGAACAAGATTGATCTTGGCTGCCCCCAACAGATTCGGGAAGAGCTCCGTGTATACACCGACGTGCTGCACGTTCCGCTTCTCCTCTGTAGCGCCCTTACCGGCGAGGGTATCGATTCCCTTCGGGCGGTCCTTCAGGGAAAGATTTCCATTCTCTCCGGCCCATCCGGAGTTGGGAAGTCTACCCTGGCCAACCTTCTCTTGGGTAGAGAGCTACAGCGGGTCGGTCCCATCAGTCCCAAGTTAAGGCAAGGACGTCACGTGACTACAATGGCTCGGATGTTTCGTCTTCCGGAAGGGGGTTACATCGTCGACACCCCTGGCATTCGGGAACTGTTTTTCTGGAACATCACCCGCGACGAGTTGGAGGATTTCTTCCCCGACTTCCAACCATGGGCTAAAGAATGCCTCTACCAACCCTGCAGTCACATTCATGAGCCAGGGTGTGCCGTCCGCAGTGCCGTGGAGCAGGGGAACATAGACTCATTGCGGTACGACCACTACTGCCGCCTTTGGCAGAGCCTACCGAAGTACCGGTACCAATGGAAACACCGCCGGTAGAAGATGCTCTGGGGACTCCATTGGCTGGATGGAGCTGTCATCATAGGCTATCTGGCCCTTTTGTTCTGGCTTGGTTACCGCTTTCGGAAATTGCAACGGAACCAGGAAGAATTCTTCCTCGCAGGGCGTCGGCTGCGCACAGTAGTCCAGTTCTTCCTCAGCTTCGGGAACGCTACAAATGCCGATCAGGCTGTCGCCATCAGCCGAGAAGTCTTCCGGCAAGGGTTAGGAGGCATGTGGATTCAGTACCTGGTGCTCTTTCTGACACCCTTTTACTGGTTCATCGCCAAGCTGTACCGTCGGGCTCGGATTGTGACACTGAGTGACTTCTTCGTAGAGCGCTTCGGGAGCCAATTGCTGGCAAGCCTCTATGCTGGATTCACCCTGCTCATGGCTATTATCGGCGGGGCGGTAAGCTTCGTCATCTTAGGAAAGACTACGGCAGCCCTCCTGGTCAAACCTCCGGAAGCATATACAGCGGAAGAGCGCCATCGGGTTGAACTCTTCGCTGAATACCAACGCCTACAAGCTCGGGCACCGGAGGAGCTGTCTCAGCCGGAGCGCCAACGGTTGGAGGAACTCCACGAGAGGGCAAAGCGGGGCGAACTCCGCGGCGTGATTTCTTTCGTCGAACCTGTCACCATCTACCTCCTCTTTGCCGCTGTTGTAACCCTCTACACACTCATGGGGGGCTTTGCCGCTGCTGCCTGGACGAACGTGCTCCAAGGGCTCCTCATCCTGATCTTCTCGTGCTTACTGCTTCCAAGGGGGTTAGCAGCTATCGGCAGCGTGAGCGAACTTCGGCGACGCCTCCCCGAGCATTTCTTCTCGGTGTTCGGAGACCCAACGGTAACTGACTACGGCACCATGACCGTTATAGCGATGTCCTTGGCGAATCTGGTCTCCATTATTGCCGCAGCGCCTCTTGTCTCCATCGCTGGTTCTGCCCGCAGCGAGCGCCCTGCTCAAATAGGGCTTCTGGGAGGCATGTTCGCCAAACGCCTTGTCATGCTTCTGTGGGCATTCGTAGGACTGATTGGAGCAGCCCTCTTCGCTGGACGCCTGCATGATCCGGAATTGCTCTGGGGAAGCTTAGCCCGCGAATTTCTCGGACCAGGAATGCTTGGCGTGATGCTGATTGGCATGACTGCGGCGAATATGTCCACAATGGACACAAACTCGCTGACCTACGCTGCTTTGTTCGTGCGACATCTCTACATGCCGCTCCGTCCTGGATATCCAGAACGTCACTATGTCTTCGTAGGACGCCTGACCGTTGCCTTTACCCTCTTCGGCTCTGCCGCTGTGGCAATTGGGGTCAATAATGTGCTGGACTTGTTCAAGTACTTCATCACGCTGCCGGCAATCTTCGGTGCCCCCATTTGGTTGGGTTTTCTTTGGCGGCGCCTGACACGGAAAGCCGTCATCCTCCAAGTACTCATCTGCCTCCTCCTCTACGTCGGCATCCCCCACCTCTTTCCTATCCTGCCCTGGACCCGTTCACACCCGGCACTGACAGTAGAGACCGAAGCACGGACAGAAGCGATTCGCGTTGCAGCAACAGAAGAGGACGTGCGTCAAGGTCGAGCGCGCTCTGTCGGGGAGCCGATCCAGCGTACCGTGCTCATCCCGCCGACGGGGGTCTTCTTTGAAACAGTGATCCGAGAGCACCCCGAAGATCCCACCTCCCGGCGCCTTGGACTGGGACGCTTCCATGCTGAGCTATGGGTTCTATCGTGGCTGGGGATAGACCTGCGGAAATGGACAAAGGCCGATCTGAACACCGCTCGTTTTGCCTTCGATGCTCTCTTCCCCTTCCTGCTCCTGTTTGGACTGAGCTTGGTGACTCGCCCGGAGCCAACAGAGCGTCTCCAGCGCTTTTTCTGCCGCCTCCACGTGTCCGTTCAGCCGACTCCCGAAGCCGACCGCCAAGCATTAGAAGAAGCTCTGCGGAATCCGCAATGGTGCAAAGCGCAGAAACTCTTTCCGGATTCTACGTGGGAGATTGGAAAGCCCTCATGGGAAGACATCCTCGGCTTTGGTGGCTCATGGCTTATAGTTGGGCTCTTCTTGGCAGCGCTATGGGCTCTTTCCTCGTTGGGCTCATAAGCGCCGTCAGCCTCTGCGCTTCCGCTCTGCCATACCGCCAACTTGTCCAGGAAAGCTACGAAGCAGCTCTTCGGCAGCTTCCTGAGCAGCTCGCTCGTTGGCGCCAGTATTTCAGCGAAGGGCAGGAATTCGCCCCTCCGATAGAACCAGCAGCCGTTGCCGGCATAGCAGCAGCGTTGTACGAAGCTACAGCAGCTCCCACCTACGCATGGACCGCCTTTCGCTGGCTAGCACTCTATGACACCCTCCGTCAGCTCTACCCCGAAGCTCTTCGGAGGCGGCTTCCGTCGTACGCCCAGGGCGTTCCCCCAGTTCCGGATTTCTTCGCCCTTCCGATCTTTTGCCGTGCCTACCTGCGCATCCGCCCTGCGCTCTCACCCACCCAGCAAGCGTATCTGCAACAGCTCATCACCGCTAGCACTAACTCCATGCTCCACTTCCTGGAGTGGGGAGCAATCAACCGCTCCATCCTGCGCGCCCTTGGGCTTGCGCTCTCCGCCCACGCCTGCCCCTCTGCCCCACAGGCACCCCAGTGGCGAAGTCTTGCCCAAACCCTCATTGCCGAAAGCCGCACAAGCTGGCTTTTGGAAGATGCCCAGCTATACTGGGGTATCTGGCTATATGCTCTGCTCCTGCTGGGCGAATATGCTGATTCCAGCCTTTGGCAGCTCCCTTCGCTACCTTTCTACATCGAGGCTGCTCTGCAGTTGATGACACCCTTCAGCGCCGTTGCTCCTTTCGGGGATACCCGGACAGCTGGGGAGAACGCCGCTGAGTTTGCCGCCATCTTTGAGTGGGCAGCCGCACGCTACCGCAATCCCGCATACCGCTGGGCAGCCGCTCAGTTGACTCAACGATGGCTTGTCCCACTGAAACCCCTTCCTGCCTATCGGGCCCTCATCCTCTGCGATGCCGCCCGTTGGGCAGATACTACACTGCCCCCCCTTCCCCCACCGGCACCATCTCTATGGTGTAGCGAGGATGCCGTCATCAAGAAACTCATCCTCCGAAGCGGATGGGACTCTTCAGCAACGTACTTGCTCCTGAACTACCGCGATGCCCCAACCTACGGATGGCGCGCCCAGGCATTCCTACACCAATCCCTGCCCATCGAAGAAGAAAAGGGCTCCCATGGGCAGTCAGACGAACTGGCACTCATATGGTTCATCTACCAAAGCTGCCTCCTGCTTAGCCCGCCGGGCTACCGAGAGGGTATCCCCTCCGGACCCAATGGCGCATATCGAGCGGAGTACTTCCACAATCGGCTCGTCGTTCAACCAGGGCGGCCAAGTAGCGGACAATCCCTCTGGGACTTCCTCCGCCATGCCGGAAGCCATCAACCCGTACAGACTACGAAAATTGACGCCTGGGACTTCTCCCCCCTCACCTATGCCCGCCTCCGCCTCACTGATTTCTCCCGAGGATACATTTGGGAACGAATCCTCATCGCCATCCGAGGGCATCCCATCCAATTACTGATTGCCGACCTTGTCCAGTTTCTGCGAGATGGACCCTTCACACTCGTCCAACTCTGGCACGGAGATGAAGCTCTGCACGCTGACAAGGCAGGCTGTATACTCGCAACGAAGAGCGCGGCAGGCCTCCTCGGGGACACAACCTGGGCCTTAGGTATCTGGGACGTAACAGGCAACAAAGTCCGAGATACCTTGTTCCCAAGCCGACGCCACGGACACCCTGCCATTGCTTACGCCCGTTGGCAAACAGGATGGTACCGAGCGGGAGAGCGCACCGCTATCGTATCCTATCTCATCCCCGTCCCCCGTCATACGCTCCCCCACCCTCCCCGCGCCACTTTGAACTCTATGCCCACCGGACTCGGCCTCCAGCTGTCCTACGGCGATACCCTCTGGAACATCGTAGTCCAATGGGACGTACTGGCAGGGAGCATAGGGGATGGACGCCGACCACAATATGAGAGCACCCTGCGGACTCTCGTTCTTGATTCCCTTTCCTCCGATGCCGATTTCGCTTTCGTGCGACAAACCTCGGATGGACTCACCGCTGGTCTAACATACGGAACCTTCCTCACCTTCGGCAGCCAAACCCTCTTCCAGGCACCCCCTTCTTTCTTCCCTCTGCAACTCAACGGCGATCCTCCACGGACAGCACGCCTTCAGTGGCGTGCATGGGAACTTACGTCCCCTTGAGGCTGCCATTGCAGCATAACTTCTGCCCGGAACGAACGCCCAGGCAGCGGGTAATTACGGATGAGTTCATAGGCAACGTCAAAAGCATTGCGCAGAGCAATCCGCACCTCACCCCGGACCTTTCGCCCCGTCAGCACGTGATAGCTGAGTGCACAATCTGCAAGGACATAAGGGGACAAGCGGCTTTCGGAGGACTGATCCGGAAGGCTCCATCGCTCACCCATGGCAGTAAAGCGGAACTCTCCTTCCACTTGCGCAAAGCGCGCAAGGAGGCTCCCTGAAGCCAAAAGCTGCGGAACATATGGCAACTGCCGCCCAGTCGTGTATGGATTCCCCGTCTGGTCGGTAACCCGCTGGTACGTCACTTGGGCAAACAGGCGTATCCAGGACATCGGAGCATACTCCCCACCGATCTCCATCCCCCGGCTCCACACACGCCCAATGTTGCGTGCACTCCACATGACCGGACTCCGAGGTACCGCCACAATTTGATCCCGAACCCACAGGCAAAACAGATTGCCCCGCAGCAACACTTTCCCCTGTAGGCCCCACTCCAACCCGAGATTCCAGGAACTGGTCCGCTCTGGACGCAAGTCCGGCGAGCCGAAGTTGAAGTAATACAACTCAGCAAAGCTGGGGGGACGGAAGTTCCAGCTCCACTGGAGCTGGAGTTGCACCCCTGCGAAGCTTCCCCGGATGCCTAGCGTTGGAGAAAGCGCCGGTGCATAGTGCTGATTTGTTTCCCCACGGAGCCCGACCCAAAGTTCCCCCCAGCCCACTTCTGTATGCCCCCACACACTTAGGGCAGCACTGCCCCGCTGCGCAGCTTCCCGTCCCTGAGGACGCAAAAGGGTCCCCACTACTTGCTCCCACCGCATCTCCCCCCAAACTCCCCCCCGCAACCACCTGCCCCATTTCCCACTCCAGCGGATGGTAGAGCTGGCCTCCCACGTTGTAGCATCATCGTGCGCCCCACGTTCTCCCCACGCTCGCGCATCGGGATCGCGATAAAACAGCCACAAACGACGAGCCGCCATCGACCATTCTAACCCATGAACAGGAACAAGGAACCGCAGAAGTCCAAGCCATTCCTCTTCCTCCAACCGGGCATGAGCAAACTCAACGCGTCCTTGAACCACCGGCCCTGGTACCCCCCGGTGACTCCGGTACCCGAGCAATTGTCCCCAGACCTGAACCTGCGAGCCTTCATAGCCGAGGGCGCACATCGCCGACAACATCACCCGGTCGGCATTCTGTCGGCGCTCCTTCCGCAGCTCCCCAAACTGCCGAGCCAGAAATGGATAATCATCGCGGGCAGAGAGGTAATTCAACCCAAGCCGCACCGCCACCGCCTGCCCCGAAACATGCCCAATGACGGCTGCCCGCCGTTGCCCAAAGGAACCCAGCCCTACCGTCGTCCGCAGAAACGGAAATGCCTCCCGCGGAAGCGAACGCAGGAACAAGACCCCCGAACCCGCATACGCACCCAACATTGCCGACCCTCCCCCGAGAGCTAATTCCACAGATTCCACAAATGCCAGGGGAAGGTTGCCGACATCGTAGACCCCATGCACAGCCGTATTGAGCCGAACACCCTCCCAGAGAATAAGGGTTTGCGCCGCCCCCAAGCCGCGGACAGAAACGGTCTTCATTCCTGCAACTCCTCCGTAATCACGGACGAAAACTCCGGGCATCCCCCACAGCACGTCCGCCCCCTGCCAAAAGAGGGAACGTGCTAACTCCCGAGCCTCAATCCTCCACACGGACACAAATCCCCCCTGCTCCTCCGGAACCGATGGAGCTTGGACCTGAACTGGCGGAAACACAAACCGCAGTGTATCCAGTTGGAGGGAGTCCCGTGATGCCGCAAAGGACCTGCCCGATACTGCCCCTATTCCCACCGCAATAACCCACCAGCACCTCATTTGCGTATGCGGATCTGTGCAGCCACATCCGCCAAAGTTGCCGCCACAAAGCCCCGCCGCAACGCATACTCAGCAACACGACACATCGTATCCACAAATCGCTGGCACTGCGCCTCTGTGTGGAAGTAGGGATTCGCCCCAGGACGGAACTCACAACTATGGCACGTCATGACCAGAGCAATATCCCGCTCCCTCTTCTCCGCCAGATGGGAATACCACTCTACCGTCAACAGGAGCTCTCGCAGGGGGGTGAAAGCCGCATAGAACAGACGGGGGCGAATATCGTAGACGGAGCGATTCCAACGGCGCAGTATCCACGCCATCACCGGATGGTACGGGTTAAAGCGTTGTCTCCACCGACGGGGAAGTCTCCCAAACAGACCCGGCAAGACACCAACGGGGATTTCCACAATGGCACCGCTCTCCAGGGGCTCATTCACATCATGGGGCGAAGGATAGTACGGAAACGGCGGTGCCGTGGTAAAGCGCACGGACGGTGCCCACCATTTGTATGGAGTCACACTGCTATCAACCCGATACCCCAAAGCCTCCAGCATCGGGATAGTCCGCCCACTGATACCATAGCGCCCTGCCCGGAAACTCAGCGGTGCCCGACCAAAACGCTCCCGGAATAATTCCGTCAGACGCTGCAGCTTCGCTCGCTCCAGCTCTGCCGAGTACTCGCACTGCATCGTATATGTGCCTTCGGCATCCCAGCGCGGCTCGGGCTCCACATACTCCCCATGCAGATGCGTTCCAAACTCCGGACGCCCAGGCAGTGCCTGCAATACGGCCGCTGCCTCCTCATCCCGAATAACCTCAGCACTGAGCAAGTACGTCGGCGCAATGCCCAACTGCAGAATCGCTGAATGGAACCGACGCGGCGTGTCCTCAATCACATTCCAGCACCGGATCGGACGCTGCGTCCGCCAGTTCAACCCCTTATCGCATTCCGTATCCACCGTGACCACGAAGAAACGCCGGATGTCACCCATTGGCCTGCCCCTTTCCGTATAGCTGCGCCCGACGATAGACACGCCCCAAGAAATGCCAGTGAACGACACATCCGGCAACCGCAAATCCAGCTCGCTGGAATCCCCGCAACGAAGGGGTGTTCCCCGAAGCCACAAGTGCAAACGCTTCCCGGAATCCCCGCCGAGCCAACCAAGAGTGAACATAGCGCATCGCCATGCTATGGAAACCACACCCACGGTAGCCCGGCATCGCATAACAGGTGTGAACATAAGCCTGCCCTGGCGCAAACGACCACTGGGTGCCCAATTCCTCAATCCACACTTTGCCCACGCTGACGAAGCAATAGTACGCCACCGTTACGGAGTTCAGCTCCACCGCAAAAACCCATGACTGCGGTAAAGCCTCCCATAGTCGGGCAAGACGTCCGGCGATGTCCGAAGAGACAGCCGTTAGAAATCGCTGCCGAGTTTCAAAGTCATACTGCTGTATCACCACCCCTTCTGGGGCCTGGACTTCTTCCATGACTTCGATTGCCAACTGTGCCCGTAGCCAAAGGAATTCTTGTCGCCACAGAATCCAGCGCTGACCGCGCCGCAGCAGCCGCCGGAGAGTGCGGACCCACCCCCTTATGTCTGCCGCCACCATGTGCGAAACCACTGGAGTGGGGAAGACCAGTTTGGAAGTCGAAGACGGTAGAACAAACGGTGTTGTTTTGCCCAATGGCGCTTGTACTCTGTATCTCCGCCCATAAAATTGAACTCTCGCCAACACTGCTCGTGAAAAGCCCGCTGCAAGACATGCCAGAGCAGGACCTTCGTTGGAGCAAACCGTTCGTAGGCAGGGTCAAACCCTTGGAGCCACCAGTAGAAAACATCCCGATAGACAAACCCCAGGATGAAAGCAGCCCAACGCTGTGCAATGCGCAGCACGAACAACCGTAGCCAACCCAGGCAGGAGGTTTCCGCAAGAATGCGCTCCAGAAACATCCGGTAAGCCCCGTGATTGGCAAAAAGCGAGCTCCGTCCCTTACGACGCTGCGAAAGGGCATGAAGGCGAACCACCATGTCCACATCGCTTGGGGACAGCGTCTGTAGCTGCTTAATTCCCCACTCCACCTGCTCATAGAGCGCTTTCCGTCGTCGCACACCACGGACCACAAACTCCCGTCCCGCCTCCTCCTGCACATACTCCCCCCAGGATCGCCCGGCAATCGGGATATACCAGCAGGGCTCATAGGGCTCTATCTGCGCCCCCCGCCACGTGCGCACTAATTCTTTGTACGAAGCAAGGCGAGGAGAGTCTTGCCCGATGTAGTGACCGACAAATTCCATCCATCGCCATCGCCGCAGCAGGTGGAAAAATGCCCTGACAACTTCTGGGTCCCGCTCCGCCGTCACAAGGTCGGCAAACTCTGTCAACTGTGCGCCCAGGAAGTGCAGACGCCATACTGGCACAACGCCGCGGAGCCGGCTCCGAAGCTGCATGAGCGGTGCATATCCAACCGTCTGCCCATGCCAGCATAACCGGAGAATGAGTGGTCGCTGCTGCGGCTTTACAACCAGCGTGTCTACAAGGGCACAGAGCCACTCATGCCGCAAGAAAGGTGTGTCGCTCCCAGACTCTGCCAGCCATCGATTCCATTCCGCCCGCAATGTGCGGAACTCCTCCACCGACACCTCTTCCACCGTCACCATCGGCGAGCGAAAGCGAGGATCACCTTTCCGACGTTCCCACTGCCCGGAAACCCCTGTAACCAATGCGATAGCCACCACAGCCGCGCCGGCAGGCGCCGCCCAATGCGAACCGATGGTACAGGTGCTCCCAATAGCCGTATGGTTCGGAACCCAGCTTGCCGGAGAAGAGAACGCACTTCCATCGGTGTAAAGCGCATGCGAAAGTAGCCTCCCCTATCACGTTCATCAATCTCCTTCGGTATGCCCCGCTGCCGATCCTGCCACGTGTACCGTGCCACCAGTAAGCAGAGCTCGCCTTGCGGCGCCAAGCTTTGATAGAAACACCGAAGTGCCCGCAATCGCAACTCTGCCGTCGGTATATGCTGGATGACTTCCGTACACAACACCCACTGCACTGGCTCCGGCGGTATCCATGCAGTAATGTCTGCCTGCACACAGCAAACCCGCTCCTGAATCCCACGCTGCCGTACCTGTTCCTCCAAAAGACGGAGACTCTCCGCGGAAAAGTCCACCGCCCATACCCGAACCTGCGGATAACGCTCCACAATGGGGACAGCGTAGAGTCCGACTCCACAGCCTGCATCGTAGAGCCATCCTCCACGCCGCAATCCCAGCCGTCGCAGTAAGAACTCCCGCACAGCATACCACCAATATGCCCCACGTTGGCTCACAAGCTCCGCATACTGCCTCGCTGTCCGGTTGCGAAACTCAACCTCTGCTTCCTGCTCCGGATTCACGATAGCGCCACCGTCGCCATACCTCCCAATCATGCGGGCTCAAGCTCCACCGAATAAGCAGCCCAAAAATAGCAAGCCCCATCACACTCCCCAGCCACGGCACCACCATACCCCCTGCTACAGCGCCCACGATAGCAACTCCAATGACAAGAAGTGCCCGTACCAACGCCCATTCCCATGGGTGCAGCCGAAGTAGCCACCATACCTGCCCGACCCGAACCAGCGCCATGCCGATATTGACAACCGCATACGCCCACGCTGCCCCTTCCATCCCCGCCAGCGGGATAAGCCAGAGAAATAAGCCCACATTAAGCCCTGCCGTGATAATGCTGTTCAACAAGTTCACCTGTGGCTTCCCCACCATGTTGAGCACATACCCCGCAATACCGAAAGCCGCTCCTATCCACGTCCCGACACTCAACACAGGAAGTACCGGTGCTGCCCCGGGGAAATCCGGTCCAAAGATACTCAATACAGCTTCGGGAACTGTTATCAACGGAACAACGAGCGGAAACGTCAAAAGCAGTGCCCAGCGCACCGCACTGCAATACACAACCTGCAGCTGCTCCCGCTCTCCACGGGCATGCAGCTCAGCAACGACCGGATTGAAGGTTTCCCCAATTGCATACGTGGGCAGCGAAAGCAGAGGCTGCACCCGCAGCGCCGCCGCATAGAGCCCAACCTCTGCAGCTGAGCGAAAGGCCCCCAATACGAGCACATCCAGCTGAAACGTGTAGCGATAGAACAGGCTTGTAGCAAAAATCGTAAGAGCATACATCAACAGCGGACGCCACTCTATCTGCGCCGGTACCGCAGCAGACTGCAACGTCGGGAAAGTGCGGAAAACAAAGTAAGCACTCAGTACCAACACCACAACGTCTTGAAGCAAGCTGGAGCCCAGGGCGGCATATATGTCTAAGCCTGCCCACACAAGGAGGAGGAGAGTCCCCAACTTGACCAGGTTCCCAACCACGGCATAGCTTAACTGAACAAACCGTTGCTGCTGGAAGCCTGTAAGGGTTGCCAGAAAAAGGCCATAGAGCGCCGTCAGCACTATCGCTGGAGCGTAGAAGCGCAAAGCCGCAGTTGCCTCCGGATGTCGGAGTACTCCTTCCGCAATCGGCTCGGCACAAAGCACCACAAGGAGCGTTATGCCCCCCCCGACCACCGCTGTCCACACCAATCCTCCCTGAATCGCTCCCTTTAACCGCTCCAGCTGTCCAAGTGCTCGATAGACCCCAACGAAGCGCACTAACGCCGCTCCCCAACCCGCCTTCGCAATCTCCGCTACAAACGCTGCCCATTGGACCAGCAAAGCGTAAAGTCCATAAAGCTCAGCCCCCAATACTCGCGTCGTGATGACCCCAATCAGTGGAGAGAGCAGCTGCCCTAGAAGATTTCCTCCCGCCGTAATACCGGCATTACGCACAATCCGGTGCAAAGGCTCTACTACTAAGGATCGCTGCCCCTGCTCCCCGTCCAATGGCATAGTCTATGGAGCTTCCTTAGGTGCGACTGCCCCCTTAGGCAGGACCCACCGCAGAACCACTACCCCCACCAACCCCGATAGCGCCGATCCGAGTAGAATCCCCACCTTTGCCTCGTTGAGGGTCAATAGAGTATCACCATAGGCTAACCCCGCAATGAACAGTGCCATCGTAAAGCCAATGCCTGCTAACAAGGAAATCCCGTAAATATGACCCCAGCGCACATGCGCAGGGAGAACTGCCAACCTCAGACGAACCGCAAGCCATGAAAATCCCAGTATCCCAATTTGGTTCCCGAAAAAAAGTCCCATTGCTACTCCCCATAGCACCGTCGAGTGCATAAGCTCCCCTATCCCTTCCCAACGGAGGTGTACTCCAGCATTTGCAAACGCAAACAAGGGCATAATCCCATAGCTAACCCACCCGTGCAATCCATGCATGGCACGGCGCAACGGCGACATTGCCTGAATGCTTGCCCTCTCCACCTGCTCCGTCACGGCTGTCACAAATATCGGGGATGAATTCTCACTTAACGCCGGATCGGACAGGAGACCACGCGTTCCGTCCCGAAAACGTTCCCAGGACATACGTGGGCGCATCGGGACTGTCAACGCAATCAGTACTCCCGCAATGGTTGGATGAACACCCGATTTGAGAAAGGCTATCCAAATCAATACCCCGATGACTCCATACACCCCCAGGTTGTAAACCCGAAGTCGGTTGCACCCCCACAGCACCGCCACCCCAATCAGTCCAAATAGGAGGGCACCCAGGGACAGGTCCTCTGTATAAAACAGCGCAATGATGAGAACAGCACCAATGTCATCGGCAATAGCTAAGCTCAGCAAGAACATCCGCAGCCCCTGGGGAACCCGCTCGCCCAGCAGCGACAGGACCCCAATAGCGAAGGCGATATCCGTCGCTACAGGAATCGCCCACCCGCGCTGTTCCGGAGTCCCGTAGTTCAACGCCGTAAAGATCAACCCAGGAAAGAGCATCCCCCCCATTGCAGCAATGACTGGGAGAGCCGCTTTCCTCCACGAGGACAATTCACCCTCCAGGATCTCTTGTTTGATCTCAAGCCCAACCAGGAAGAAAAAAATCGTCATCAAGCCGTCATTAATCCAAAAGACCAGCGGCTTGGAGAGAGCAAAATCGCCGTAGCCGACCGTGAAGTACGTGAAAAACAGCCTCGTGTAACTATCCCCCCATGGGCTGTTTGCCCACAGCAGAGCTATGACAGTACAAGACATCAAGAGGAGTCCCGGCATATACGGACGTTCCAAAAGCGCCTGCAACTTTTCCTGGAAACGCTCTATCGGCGTCTTCGGGCAGGCATAGTAGCGCTCCAATAGTTCAACCTTCATGTCCATGTCGCCCTATTTTCTAGGACATGCTACGAGAGAGCTACATCAAAAGGCAGGATAACGCCGGGGATCGGCTTCGTGGAGGATCTCATAAGCGGCTTCGAAGACGTGCTCAACGTTCGGCTTAGACCAGTAATCACCGTCTGTGCCGTACGCTGGGCGATGTGCCTTCCCCGATAATGTCCGCGGTGGAGAATCCAGCCACCGATATCCTCCCTGGACTTCCAGAACCTGCTGCATCATATAGGCAGTGGTCCCTCCTGGCACATCTTCATCCACGAACAAGATCCGATTTGTCTTCTTGAGTGACTCTCCAATGCGATGGTGCACGTCAAAGGGCACGAGGGACTGGACATCAATCACTTCCGCGCTAATACCGACGCGCTCGAGCAGTTGCGCTGCCTCTAAAACAATACGACAGCAAGCCCCGTAGGTTACGATTGTAATGTCCGTGCCCTCCCGTAGCACCTCCGGCACACCCACCGGAACGGTCATCTCCCCAATGTTGGCTGGCAGGCGTTCCTTGAGTCGGTAACCATTGAGAACCTCCACGATAAGAGCCGGCTCATCGGAGCGGAGTACCGTGTTGTAAAAACCCGCTGCTCGAGTCATATCTCGGGGAACCAGAACTAACATCCCCCGCACCAGATGAACAATCCCGGCCATCGGCGAGCCGGAATGCCAAATACCCTCTAGACGATGTCCCCGCGTGCGGATAATAACCGGCGCCCGCTGCATCCCTTTCGTGCGCCACTGAAACGTGGCAATGTCATCGGACATAATCTGCAGGGCGTACAACAGGTAATCCAAGTACTGGATTTCGGCAATAGGACGCAAGCCCCGCAGCGCCATCCCAATAGCCTGTCCCACAATGGTGCATTCCCGTATCCCTGTATCGCTGACCCGTAGCTGGCCATAGCGCGCTTGCAGACCAGCACACCCTTGGTTGACATCCCCCAACCGACCTACATCCTCGCCGAAGATGATCACCCGCGGATCCCTACGCAACGCTTCATTGAAGCAAGCATTGATCACCTCAAAACCATTAACCAACGGCGAATCCTCTGTGTATACCGGGGGAACCTCTGGAACCCGAAGCGCCGAGAAGGGAGTTTCGCTGTATAGGTGGGAATCGTACCGTTCAATCTGCCGCTCCTCTAGTTGTCGACGCCACTGCACAAGGCGTTCCCGCTGGGGACTAGGCTCACGAGCAACGGCAATCAGCGCTCGGTTTACCGCAACAGCAAAATCCTTCCGCACCGGCTCCCGAATTGCCAGTAGCTCGTCCCGCACCCGCAGGAGCTCCCTTGACGCCGAACTGACTTGGGCTAACTCCGACAGCAGCTCTGCCAGCTCTGCTCTCTCACGCACGATAGGCTCCTGATACGCCCGCCAGGCTCGTTCCTTCGCCTGCCGGACAGTCTCAGCGGCCTGCCGTTCAATTGCCTCCAGCTCCTCCGCCGTGGCTAATCCCTCCTGTAGAATCCACTGACGCATCCGTACCAGACAATCATACTCCCGCTCCCACTGCAAACGCTCCGCTGGCTTGTAGCGCTCGTGACTTCCACTGGTGGAATGTCCCTGCGGCTGCGTCAGTTCGGTCACGTGAATAATGGCCGGCACGTGCTCCCGACGAGCCATCTCCGCCGCCTGCAAGTATACATTGATGAGCGCCGGATAATCCCAGCCGCGAACCACATAGATGTCAAATCCATCGTGCTGCCCAGGTGTACGCCGAAAGCCCTCTAACAAGGCCCCAATGTTCGCCTTGGTCACCTGATACTCATTCGGCACCGAGATACCATACCCATCGTCCCAAATAGAGATAATCGCCGGCGCCTTGAGAACCCCAATGGCGTTGATTGCTTCCCAGAACATCCCCTCAGCACACGTCGCATTCCCAATGGTCCCCCAGGCAACTTCATTGCCGTTGTCGGAAAACTCCCGGAATTGCCGTAACTCGGGTAATTCCCGGTATAAGCGTGAAGCATATGCCAGACCTACCAGACGGGGCATCTGCGATCCGGTGGGGGAAATATCAGAAGCGATATTCACCCGCTCCAGCTGCGGAAGCCAACGTCCATCCGGACCGACAAGCCGTACGCTGAAATGACAATTCATCTGACGTCCCGCCGAGTGCGGCTCCGCCTCTTCATCGGCGTGTGCATACAGCTGAGCAAAGAATTGCTCCAGTGTTAACAGCCCCAAAGCCATTAGCAGAGTCTGGTCCCGGTAATACCCCGAACGCCAGTCACCAGGACGGACAGCCTTTGCCATCGCTACCTGAGCGACCTCCTTACCATCTCCGAAGATGCCAAATTTGGCCTTACCTGTTAACACCTCACGCCGCCCCAATAGGCTCGCATGTCGGCTCTCCCAACAGAGCCGGTAATCATTCAGCACGACCTCCCGCGTCACCCACTCTGGCAATCTTCGGAGACCATCACCATGAATGATAGCCTCCCGCTGCTTCCGCACCGTTGCCATGGAAAGCTCCCGGCTGTTTAATCCAAAATTACGAAAACCCTTCAGGGGTAGCTAGCAAGGCCGCTCAGAACAGGACCTGTCCCTTCCACCGCACTCGTGGGCGGAGATACACTAAGAAGGGCAAAATCAACTCCACCAGCGCTAAGGAAACAACAGCAAAAGGCACCATGAACAGCAGCCGCGGACGCCGGATAGAGAAAGCCGACAGCACCCCCAGCGCAGTATCCGCTCCCAAGCGCACGGCTGCAACACCAGCTACCCAGAGCCACTGCTGTGTTATCCCCGCCGCTACCAAGGCGGAGAAAAACAACACCGTCGTCACAACAAAGATAACCGCCCATAGTCCCAGCCGACGCCCCCCTTGTCCCCAGCGTTGAAGTTGGCGGAGGCGGTCGCCAACGGTAGGAACGGGAAGTGTCTGAACCACAGCTTCGGGAGCATAGCAGTAGTGCATCTGCCAGCCGCTTGCATGGACGGCTTGTTGGAGCGCCAGGTCCTCCGTTACCGAGAAGGGAATCCGCTCATATCCCCCCGTATCCCAGTACGCCCTTGCCCGTACGGCGATGTTGTTCCCAAAGCAGCCCAACGCTTTCCCCCACCCTATACCAGCGCTTCCCGCTGCACTCAGCAATAACCACTCTGCCGCTTGTAATCTGTGGAAAAACCGCCTCCCCTCCACGAGCACGAAGCCAGCCACGAACCCAATGCCTTCCCGAGAAAACGGTGCAACCATGGCCTGTACCCATGTCGGGGGCACCACACAGTCTGCATCCGTGAACAACAATATCTCCCCCTGCGCATGCTCAACCCCCATGTGCAACGCCCCAGCTTTCCCTTGCAAGCTCGCCTTCTGTGGCTCCTGCCGCCGATGGAAAATGCGAAGACGTCCACCATAACGGCGCTGTAGCGCCTCCAACACCTTCTCTGTCCCGTCCGTAGACCGATCGTTGACCACAATCACCTCAAAATCCGGATACTGGCAAGCAAAGATGGAATCCAGGCAACGGGCAATGTTATGCTCCTCATTCCGCGCGGGGACAACTACGGAAACCTTCGGTGCCCACCCTGTCACGCTTCCATAGTCCCGACTCCGGCGTTGCTCCCGCCACGCCCCAAGCAGAAGGAACCCCGCACGCAGCAAATATGCGGCAATCGCCCCCACGCACAGCACCGCAATCCAACTCATGCCTCCGATACCTCCGAGGGCAGCACGAGCCCACAGCGCTCAAAAATGCCGTCAACATGGCGGAGCAACGGCTCCGGCGTGAAGAGTTCTGCAAGAACTTCTCCACTGCCACCCAACCATTGCCGAATCTCCGGCTGCTCCCAGAGCGTCTGCCGGAAATGCCGCCCCGTCCGCCAGGTCTCCATTGCCGCCCGCTGGACAACTTCGTACGCTTCCCCACGACTTACCCCACGGCGAACCAATTCCAGGAGAACACTCTGCGAGTATACCAACCCGTGGGTCAGCTCCAGATTCTGTGCCATCCGCTCTGGATACACCTGGAGCGTCTCCACTAGCTCTGTTGTCAACGCCAACATGTAGTCCAAGGCAATCGTGGCATCGGGCAGAATCACCCGCTCCGTGCTGCTATGGGAAATGTCCCGCTCGTGCCAGAGAGCAATGTTTTCCAAAGCAACCAGCACATACGAGCGCATTAGCCGCGCCAGACCACAGATCCGCTCCGCATGAATCGGATTCCGCTTATGAGGCATGGCAGAACTACCCTGCTGCCCGGCGGCGAAATACTCTTCCGCCTCCCGCACCTCCGTCCGATGGAGATGGCGGATTTCCAGGGCAATCCGCTCGCACATGCCCGCAATCAGCGCCAAAAGGCTAACGAAATAAGCATGCCGATCGCGGGGTACCACTTGCGTTGCCACCGGCTCCGGACGGAGTCCCAGACGTTCACATACGTATGCCTCTACCTCCGGTGGCAATTGCGTGTACGTGCCCACGGTCCCACTGAGCTTTCCGTAGCATATCTCCTCCACAGCCCCCCGGAGCCGTTGCTGGTTTCGCCGGCACTCCTCCCGCCAGCTTAGGAATTTCAGCCCAAAGGCCATCGGCTCAGCGTGGACACCGTGCGTACGCCCGACACAGAGCGTGCGCCGATACTGCTGCGCCCGTTTCTTCAGCACCTCCTCCAACGCTGCCAAATCCTGCAAGAGCAGCTCACCAGCCTGCTTCAATTGTACCGCTAACGCTGTGTCCACAATATCGCTGGAGGTAAGCCCAAAGTGCAAGTATCGTCCATCTTCTCCTGCCTGCTCGCTCAGACTACGAACAAATGCAATGACATCGTGCCGCACTTTTTGCTCCAATTCCGCAATCCGCTCCGGACGGATCTGCAACCTCTGCCGGAGACGTTGCGGAACCTCCTGCGGGATCCATCCCTGCCGTGCGAACGCCTCACAGACCAAAAGCTCAATCTCCAGCCAGAGCCGAAACTTTGCCTCTTCTGACCAAATTGCCGCCATCGCCGGACGGCTGTACCGTGCAATCATGCTCGCTATCTTGTGATATTAGACTCCCGTGCAAAAATAGCGCTTCACCCAGCACGCCTCCCTTGCTCTCCTTCTATACTCTCCGGTATTTCCACGTGGAGGTGGTGCAGAATCCGATGCAGTACCGGGGTCACGATCACGCCCATAGCGGCGATAAAGAAAAGCCCACTGAAGAGAGCATAAGCGGCAGCAAAGAGCTTCGCCGTTGCATTGGGCAAGGAATGCAACGGTCCCATCCCTCCTAAGATGAGCGCTGCCTCCAGGATAGCATCTACCCACGGTAGCCCAGCCAACCAGTGATACCCCATAACCCCAATCCCCAAGGTCACAGCAGAAGCAATCCCCACAATCCCCCAATACACGAGCATTCGCCCAAGGAAACGTAACGGTGGTGCCAGTGGTTCATGACGGCGCTCAAAGCGTATAACGCCTCGGAGGCGCATCATTAGTACTCCGACTCATCCCGCCAACGGAGAATCCGCCATGGCTCATCCGGATGCCCCCGACGTAGACGAAATGTGGCGCGCCCGTAAACTCGCACGATGTCTGTGGCGGAAAATGCTATCGCTAAAGCGAAACTGCGCGAGACGTCGTACCGCACCGAATCCCCATAGGCAGCCACAATCTCATGCCAGACTAACTCGATGTGCTGCGCTGCCCGGAACAAGCCCGCCGTCGCTTGCATATCCTCGTATCGCCCCCACGTCACATCAACCCCACGCTCATAGTTGCGGTAAATAAAGGTGAAAGCACTGTCCAGCAGACGTCCATATAGCAGCGTATCCCGGAGGACATAAGCGTAGCGGAAATTCTCAAACAAACCCTCCACCGTCCGCTGATCCCTCAGCATGCTGCCCCCTGTAGCTGCCTCCTGAAGGCGCGGTGCAAAAGGATTGATACATCCGCCATTGACGCACCAAAGCCCAAGCAGGAACAGCACTCCCTTCATTGGCTCCAAACGGCTTTGAGGATACTCCAGCTCATGGCTGCTGTATCGGGTGCATCAGAATCGCTCCAGCGCAAAATTGCCCAGGAACCATTCTGCTGCGGGATCATCGTCCACCGCAAGCTGCCCCGGAAGACAGTTGCTATCCCCGGCTCTCGGTGAGGGACAGAGAGCTGATACTCCGCCCGCAGCAGCACAGAGTCCGGCGTCCGGAGCTCAAACACAGGCGCTATCAACAACAACTCCGGCACGAAGCCCTCCGGGATCTTGCCGGCAAAAGCAACGAAACTACGGCGCTCCGCCTCTCGATCCCAGCGAGCAAAAAGCCAACTATACTGGCTCCGTGCTCGCCCCGAAGGCTCAAAACGGTAGGGACGCCCAGAGGCAACAGCACTATCCACAAGGCAGCTTAGGTACAAAACCACATCCCGCCGAGCTATCGCCGTCTGCATGTTCTCCACAATTGCCTCCGGAGTCAATGGCTGCCGATAGCCTTGATCTTCCCCTCCCTCGGGAGCTTGTGGGGCGCGCGGGCTAAAAAGCCCACATCCACAGCTGACTCCAACCGACAGCAAAAGCCACCTCATACAGCAACGCCTTGAATAAGCCCTGCTTCCCGCAGCGCACGCTCGAGCACTTCCCGATGCTTCGGCTGCAACGGCGTCAGCGGAAGCCGGTACACCTCTTCAATAAACCCCATCATCGCCAAAATGGCTTTGACCGGGATTGGATTGGACTCGATGAAATTGAGCCGCATCAAGGGGAAAAGGCGGTAATGAATCCGGCGCGCCTGCTCCCAATCTCCCACCAATGCTGCCCGAATGCACTCGCCAAAAAGCCGCGGCGCGTAGTTAGAAATCACCGACACAACCCCATGCCCCCCACAGGCAACAATTGGCAACGCCAGCGCATCATCCCCTGCCAAGACGGCGAAATGCTCTGGAGCTGCGTGCAGAATTTCCATCACCTGCTCCATATTCCCCGAGGCCTCCTTGGTAGCAACAATGGTTGGAAACTCCTCGGCTAAGCGGAGCTGAGTTTCTGCCGTCATATTGACCGCTGTTCTCCCCGGCACGTTATAGAGCACAATCGGCAAATCCACCGCCTCAGCAATCGCCCGGAAATGCTCGTATAGTCCCTGCTGCGTCGGCTTATTGTAGTATGGACACACCACTAATGCTGCATCAGCCCCGAGCTGCTTGGCATGCCGTGTCAAGGCAATTGTACTGCGCGTGTCGTTAGTCCCTGTCCCAACAACGACAGGAACTCGCCCATTGACCCATTCCACCACGCGGGCAATAATTTCCAACTTTTCCGCTAGCTCTATCGTCGCCCCCTCCCCCGTTGAGCCAAGAGGGACTAGCCCTTCAACACCTTGCTGAACTTGGAATTCTACCAAACGCCGGAAAGCTTCCCAGTCAATAGCACCATCTTGCCGAAAAGGCGTCACCAACGCTGTAAGCGTTCCACGCAACCGCACCATAGGCTCTCCCTCCCCGTTACACTATCACTGCGCAAAAATAGGAGAGCCCTGCCCTCTCTCGGCTCAGCTGCGATGACTCAAGAGGGAATCCGTCCCAAGCCTCCGAGGAATCCCAATGCAAAAATAGAGTGCATACGGCTGCCGACTTTCTGCACTGTCCTGCCCGGATGACCAGCTTGCGAAAATCCACACCCCCGGCAATTCCTTTCGGCGCCTCTCCCACTGCCGCACCGCCTCCGTCCATGTGTAGACAGTATCCATCGATAGCACCGCCTCCCGCTCTACAATGTATGGTTTCCATCCATCCCCGAACCCTAAAAGATAGCGCTGGTCACGGGGTGGCAAATACGCCTCTAACCGCACCGGATGTAACCGTATCCCCAGCATTCGCGCCGCCGCCCAAGAGAGATCAATCACACGCCGCCGCACAAACGGACCTCGGTCCATTATCTGCACCACCATCGCCGTATCCCGCCCTGGCACATAAACCCGCACCAACGTACCGAAAGGCAACCAGCGATGGGCGGCCGTGAGTTCGTACATGTTAAAGCGCTTGCCCGATGCCGAGCGCCTTCCATGGAATCCCGGGCCATACCACGTTGCTATCCCCTCTTGCTCAAAGAAAGGCAACCATTGCCGCCAGGAAGCCACCTCTACCTTGACTGAATCTTCCCACCCCCTTCCGTCTCCCTCTTCCCCAAGGGGCTCTTGCGCCTGAACCAGGAAGGAGATCAACAATACCACAACTAACACCGACCAGAATACCAGCCACTTCCCTAAGGTCCAGCGCCAGATTCCTCGGGCTCTCATGCTCCTCCCATCCGCCATTGTCCTACATACGCTACCTCCCCCTACACTCGCCCCCTCAGGGTACAGTGAAGCCTCCGGTGAGCAATGCGAAAAACGCCCATTTTCCTGAAAGACGAGTGAACGATTGCTGAGAGCTAACTCATGAATTGCTCCCAGCACAGGTACTTGGTACCGAGCCCTTTACAAAGGCAAGCGCAAACTCAAGACAATCCCACCAAAATCCCGAATGGGGCTTCCCCGAACACTCTCCAACCCTGACCCCCCAAAGGGAATTGTGTAGTAACGCAGCCCGACGCCCAGAAAGCTTTGCCCCGCATAGCGAATCCGCACGCCGATGCCCAGATGCGCCCCCATCCGCCCAAATAATCGCGCCTGCTGGAAGGCACGGAAAAACTCCTCTGCGTACGGCGTCGCAACAATCAGCGTTGGGACAATCCCAGCAGAAATCAACGGAGCAAAGGTCTCCTCCAGCGACTCCGTAAAGAGAAAGTAGAGCACACTGAGAGAAAGCGGAACCATGAAGAGGCGGTTCACCTTCCCCGGAACGTACACTGTTCCACTGTAGGGATCGTAAACCTCAAACTCATTCGTGTTTCGCGCTCCCGAGACAGTCACCTCCGCAGACCACGCCAAATCATTGCGTATTCCCCTCTGGTAGGAGAGACCACCTCCAAAGCCACTTTCTGAAAACGTCAGCAGGATTCCCCATGAAGCCGGAAGTTCCCGGGAAGAGCTCACCAACGGTCGGGGAGAGTCAAAGACAAAGAGACTATCGGGTAATTCCGAAGTCGTCTCTCCAGCAATCTGAGCCCAAAGCGAAACCGCAACAACACTGCACAGAACAGCAATCTGTCTCATATCCCCCTCACACTGTCTCTCAAGCGCAAGACGAAGGAGGGGATAGCTTAGTCCCGGGAGCCCTCACTTCCCATAACGCCGCTGGAGCTGGAGAATCCACTCCCGTAACCGTTGGGTTGCCTCCGGTGAGGCCCAATGTCCCCCAGTGAAGGCGAAAAATTCATGCTCAATCCCTGCTTGCGCCAAAGAATTGGCAAACAGCTGAGTGGTTTGAAAGGGAACAATTGGGTCTTGAGAACCATGCATCAGCAGGAAGGAGACTCCATACCGCCGTATCTCCGGCAGTCGTTCCAGCACCCGACCCTCGGGATAATAGCTTGCAGCCACCAAAGCTGCTCCGGCATACGCTTCGGGATGGCGCGAAACGAGGACAGCAGCCATAAATCCGCCCTGCGAAAAGCCCACTACAAGGGGAAGCGCTCGCCGAACCGGCAAGCGCTGACGAGCATCCTGAACAACGGCATGATACCACTCCGCCGTCACAGCGATAATATCTTCCCTGAGCTCCACCGGCAGCACCCCGAGCTCTTCTCCCAAAGCCGAAAAACGGAGAGCAGCGGCATTCAGCGTAGGACGAAGTCGGACATAAGGCGCCTCTGGTATTACCACGAGCATGTCCTCATGCTGCCATTCCCGAACCCAGCTGTATAACTGCGATGGCGCCTGGGAATTACCATGGAGTAGAAGCACAAGGTGATAGCGCCGTACCGTATCAAACCGCTCAGGATAGAGCACAAAGTACCGCCCTAAGCGCTCCTGACGAATAAGGACGGTATCCACTCCCGCATAAACGGCCGCCCGATGGCGCAATCCCTGCACAATGGGACGTCCCTGCCGATGGCGCTCCAAAAAGCGCCACTCAGGCTCTGATATGATAAGCGTCGTATCTACCCATCCGGCACGGACAGCCCCCTGCAGCGCCTGAAGAGCTGCCGGAGTGTCCGCCTGCCGGAGGAGACACCGCGCCAAAAGGATGAAGGCTTCCCAATCGCGCGGGTTCGCTGCGGTCCACAGCCGGAACGCCTCAGCAGCCTCCGTATAGCGCCCCTGTTGCCACAGGGCGTATCCACGCTCAAACGCCGTCTGAAGTTCCTGTGCCCCTATGCCCCCCACACTGAAAACGAAAATGCCCACCAGAGGCTTCCTCCACCCCCGCACGGTCATGCCTGTCCAATGAGCTCCTTATAAGCTGAAGCATCCAACAGCTGCTCCAACTCCGCAGGCTGCGTCACCTGCAGCCGGAGAATCCATCCTTCACCATAGGGATCTTGGTTAATCGCTTCCGGCCGCTCAGCAAGGATGGGGTTAATCTCTACAACCCGCCCACTGACTGGTGCATAGACGTCAGCAACTGTTTTGACCGCCTCCAACGTAGCAATAACCTCTCCTGCACGGACTTCCTGGTCAACGCCTACGGATACATCCACGTACACAATGTCCCCCAATTCGTGCTGTGCATGGTCTGTGATACCCACAACAGCCATACCGTCCTCAACGCGCACCCACTCATGGTCCTTCGTATAGCGGAGTTCCTCCGGGAAGCGCATCTTGTGTCTCCTTGACTTCGTTACACTTCAAGAGCCGGTGCATACTGACGCCAGTCATGCTCCTCCAGATACCGCGTATCAAAGCACCCGGCAAGGAAATCCGGGTTGTTCATCATAGCCCGATGGAAGGGGATAGTTGTCGCAATCCCCTCAACGACAAATTCTTCCAAGGCTCGCCGCATACGGGCTATGGCCTCCTCTCGCGTTGGAGCAACCGCGATGAGCTTAGCAATCAGGGAATCATAGTGCGGCGGAATGGTATAGCCCTGGTAGACGTGAGAATCTACCCGAATACCGGGACCTCCCGGAAAGTGCAGGCTTGTAATGGTGCCCGGGGAAGGACGGTAATCGGCAAAAGGATCTTCAGCGTTAATCCGGCACTCAATCGCATGGAATCGGGGTGGTTGTGGCTGTAGCGTGAGCGGTTCTCCCGCCGCTACCCGAATCTGCTCCCTAATGAGGTCAATTCCACCGATGGCCTCCTCCGTGACAGGATGCTCCACCTGAATGCGGGTGTTCATCTCCATGAAGTAGAAGTTGAGCTCCCGGTCGACCAGGAATTCTACCGTTCCCGCATTAACATAGCCCACAGCACGAGCTGCCCGAACTGCTGCTTCCCCCATTGCCTGCCGTAACTCCGGAGTCATAACGGGAGAGGGGCATTCCTCAATGAGCTTCTGATGGCGCCGCTGGATGGAGCATTCGCGCTCATTCAGGTGGATAATCGCACCGTGATGATCGCCAAAGACCTGGATCTCCACATGCCGCGGTTGTTCAATGAACTTCTCTATGTACACATCCGGACTGCCGAAAGCAGCCTCCGCCTCATTGCGCGCCAAGACAAACGCCCGCTCCAGCTCTTCTTCACTTCGCACTAAGCGCATCCCCTTACCCCCGCCACCTGCAGCAGCTTTGAGCATAATAGGATATCCAATGGCACGGGCAATCTCTCGTGCCTCCCCTAGTGAGTTGACCACCCCTTCACTCCCTGGCACAACTGGTACTCCCGCTGCCCGCACTGTTTCCTTAGCGACGGATTTATTGCCCATCTTCGCAATTGCTTCCGGGCTGGGGCCGATGAAGACAAAGCCACAGTCACGGCAAATTTCCGCAAAGGTCTCGTTCTCCGCCAGGAATCCATAGCCTGGGTGGATAGCATCTGCATTCGTCACTTCCGCTGCAGCAATGATGGCGGGAATATTCAGATAACTCTGCTTACTCGGTGGGGGTCCAATGCAGACTGCCTCATCAGCAAATCGGACATGGAGCGAGTATTGATCCGCCTCCGAATAGACCGCTACCGTCCGAATACCCATTTCCCGGCAGGTACGGATAATCCGCAGCGCAATCTCGCCCCGATTTGCAATCAGAATTTTCCGGAACACACTACCCTATCCCCTCGTGGGACCTTTCAGCATGGTACGAAATTACAAAACCCTCCCACTGTTTGTCCAGAAGCCCCTACTTTTGCCTATACAGCCGAGATGCCTCAGGGAAGAAGGCAGAGCATGGAAAAACTCCTCATCCGTGGCGGACGCTCCCTACGAGGACGCATTGCTATTTCCGGTGCCAAAAACGCTGTCTTAGCGCTGGCACCGGCAACCCTATTGGCACCGGGTTCCCACCGCCTGCTGAATGTACCGCACCTGACCGATGTCCTCACTATGATGGAATTGCTAGAGTCGCTCGGATGCTCTTGCCGCCTTACGGGGAAAGAACTGCTGATTGACACAAGTACGATACACTCCTTCCATGCGCCCGACGAATTGGTCGGGCGCATGCGCGCCTCTTTCTATGTCCTCGGCCCTCTATTGGCTCGCTACGGCCATGCAGAAGTCTCCCTCCCAGGGGGTTGTGCTTTCGGACCACGCCCGGTTGATCTCCATCTGGAAGGGCTCCAGCAACTGGGCGCTCAACTGACCGTCCGAAATAGACGCGTCTATGCCCGAGCTGAGCGCCTACGCGGTACCACCATTGACCTGCGCTTTCCTAGCGTTGGCGCAACAGGAAACCTTCTTATGGCTGCCGTCTTAGCCGAAGGAGAAACTCTCATCCGCAACGCCGCCAGAGAACCCGAAATTGTCCAGCTGGGCGAGTACCTCTGCGCCATGGGAGCTTCCATTGAGGGACTGGGTAGCCCCGTTCTCCGCATCCGGGGGGTTTCGCACTTGCACCCTGCCACCGTGGAGGTCATCCCTGACCGCATTGAAGCAGCAACTTTCCTCATAGCAGCTGCCGCCACTCAGGGAGAAGTTACTCTAACGCAGGCTCGTAGTGATCATCTCCATGCCATTCTCACAAAGCTCCAGGAAGTTGGTTGCTCAATTGTCACAACCCACGATACCCTGACTCTCCGCATGGAGACTCTCCCTGCCCCCAGCACGGTTACAACTGCCCCTTACCCTGGTTTTCCGACAGATGTCCAAGCCCAATGGACAGCCCTCATGCTCCGAGCGCCAGGGGTCTCCCGCATTACTGACACCATCTACCTTGACCGCTTCAAACATATCCCTGAACTTCAACGATTAGGAGCCCGCATTGAGTTACACGGCAATACCGCTATCGTCTTCGGAGGTCATCCGCTCACTGGCACAACAGTTGTCTCTAGCGACCTCCGCGCCAGCGCCGCTCTTCTCATCGCCGGGCTTATTGCCGAAGGAGAAACGGAAGTCTTAGGACTCCATCACATTGACCGAGGCTATGAAGCCATCGAACAGAAACTACAGCAGTTGGGCGCTGATGTTCAGCGGGTTCGGGTGGACGATTAGCCTTGGACTATTACTGACCAGCACCTTCAGCTGGTCTCAGATTCCAGCTTCTCGCCAGCTTCAGCAACATCAGCAGAAACTCCAGCAACTTCAACGCTCCATTGACGAGCTGAAGGAACAGCTCCAGCAGCACACTCAACAAGAGATCTCCCTCCATCAGCAGCTGGCACGCCTCCAGCGCTACCGAATACTGCTGGAACGCTCTATCGCACTGCAGACTCAGGAACTGCGACGGCTCGAAGATTCCCTCCGACTCGTCCAATATGAGCTCAACCGACTCAGCGCTCGGCGCGACAGCCTTGGACATCACCAACGCTTGCTGCTCCGCCAATTCTACCTTCACTACCACTCCGGCGCCGAGCATAATCTCCCTGTTCCTTCCCAACCCTACGTGCGCAGCCTACTTTTCCACTACCTCCACCAGTACCGACACCTCCAACACAGACACGATACAGTGTCGCAATTGCGGATACGGTTGCAATCCCTGCAACATCAGCGCTTACAATGGCTCCACAAGCGGGAGAAACAGCGACAGGAGCTTTACCAAACCCTCCGCCACCAGGAGCGTCTACTGGCAAAACTCCGCTCTCGCCGCCAGGAGCTTCACACTCTCCTTCGGGAACGCCAGCGCAGTGCACAGCAACTCCAGAGCATGATCCAACGCCTGATCACCGAATCCCGCCAATATCAGACCTCTCCTACCTCCACAAAGCGCGTTCTTCCCCCGCTCTCCTCTCCCAAGGCACAGCTTCCTCCTGCCGCTTCAACACTCCCCCCTAAGGGAGAACTCCGCTGGCCCTCTTCCTCACGCCGACTCCTTCGCGGGTATGGATTACAGAGAAACATTGAAACTGGAATCGTATGGCAAAACCCCGGGATCGACATCGCCGCTCCACGGGGAAGCCCTGTCCACGCTGTCGCTGCCGGTATCGTTAAACTGGTCCAATGGCTGCCAACGTACCAAAACGTCGTCGTGGTTGAGCACGCAGATGCCTTGCGCTCTGTTTACGCCAACTTAGAACGCGTTCTTGTCAGCCCAGGAACAGCCATAGCAGCCGGCACCACGATTGGTTCCAGTGGTATAACCCTCGATGGCGAAGGCTTTCACCTTCAACTCTGGCGTGGGCGCTCCCCACTGAACCCTCTGGAATGGCTCCGCTAAGCTCTCACTGCAGAGCTTGCTTGCCCGCTTTACGAACAGCTGCAACTTCCTCAGGTGTGACGCTCCCGCCAGGATTGCCAAAGCTGTTGTAGACATAGGTCAACACTGCCGCCAAATCCTCATCATTGTACGGTGCTGGGGGCATAACACCATTGAACTGCTTCCCATTAACCGTTATCGAACCCGACAGCCCAAAGACCAATGCGTGGATTACCCGACGCTTGTCCTGCAGAAAGTCTGATTTGGCAAGCGGCGGATACATTCCCGGAATACCCTGTCCATTCGCCTGATGACAGGTCCGACAGTAAGACTCGTAGATCTGCTTGCCTCGTTGCAACATTGTAGCAGGAACCCCAGCAGCCACCGGAGAAGCCACATTGGTTCCTTGTTCGCCACCACGGGACTGCTCCGGTTTTTCCCCACCACAACCGAGCAACACAGGGAAAACAAGAAATGGGAAAATGGCTCGCCAATGCATAGGACTCCTACTATTTTGTGAGACCTATGGATAGACGTCCATTACAGAAGCCGATTGTCTAAATCATAGCTTCCCTTCTCGCCTCCTACAATCCCCCGTAAGCTGCTACCCTTAGGTGAACGCCGTCCCACAGTCTTATTTGCCCGCCTTGCGTACTGCAGCTACTTCCGCAGCAGTGATGACCCCTCCAGAATTGCCGAAGCTGTTGTACACATACGTTAGTACTGCTGCTATATCTTCATCATTGTATGGCGCTGGCGGCATTACGCCATTGTACTTTTTTCCATTAACCGTTATCGGACCCGAAAGTCCAAAAACTAGCGCCCGAATAACCTTTTGCTTATCCTGCAGATAATCTGACTTTGCCAAAGGAGGATAAACACCAGGAATTCCCTGTCCTTGACTTTGGTGACATGTCTTGCAGTAGGAGTCATAGATCTGCTTACCCCGCTGTAGCGTTGCCGTCGGAACACCCGCTACAGGTGGAACCTCTGCTACGGTCGGTAATCCCGACGTCGCTCCTTTCTCCTTTGGCTGTTCCACCCCTGTATTCACCCTCTCCGCATTGGAATTCCCCGAACATGCTAGGAGCAAGCTTAACCCGAGTATCCCGAACATGACGCCACCACGATTCATTTGGATTCCTTTGAAACTTGTCTTACTTAACTCGGCAGCAAGCAGCGTTGCAATATTACACTCTTGTGTACAACACGGACCATGAGCTATATCAGCATCCCATACCTTATCGCTCAAGGGAGGTTTCATGAACAAAGCGACGAAGCAGCCCAAGGACATAGCCAAGCACAACGACATCGGAGGAACTATCAAAACGAATTGGGGGAGGCTGACGCCCTCTCCCCCTTAACTCCCAACCATGAGCGTGCGAGTACAAATAACGCACGAACAGGGTTCCATGAACCCACGCCACAACAAGTTGACCAGGTGTCAGCTGTTCACTAATACGACGCGCAATCACGATATCCCCTGCCCAAATACCCTCCTCCCGAAGCCCTCCCTCTGAAACCACCACCGCGAACAGCTCCTCCCCCGGAAAGAGCATGGGATCAATAAAGATATGCGCTTGGGGCATACGGAACAACTGCAGAGGCTCTAACACAACGCCCGAGGGAAGCAAGGGTATTGAACGTCCTTGAGGTAGAGGATGCATCATCCTGCCTCCTGACACCTTTTCCGTCAACTGAATGCTCCGAGCACGCCCCCTTCCCAAGCGACGGATATAGCCCTTCCGCTCTAAAGCTCTCAGGAATTCATATACCGCATTCGTAGAGCGACATCCCAACTGCTGGCATATCTCGTGAATTGTGGGTGGGAATCCTTTCGTGACAACACTCTCCACTATAAGGCGGAGTACCTGCAACTGCCGTGGGGTAAGACCCAAGGCGTCGTCTTGCTGGAAGAACTGTGCCATGACATATCAGTGTACAGGGATACCCGCACAAAGTTATGGGAAAATCTTTTCAGGGACTACGCAGTCTCCTGAACAAATATTCAGGTTCCCCCCTTCCCACTGCTCCTGCTATGCGCTGAGGAGAGTGTAAACGTTGGATAACGGCAATAACCTTGCTCAAAATAAGCGTTTTTTGCTCAAAAACGCTTATCCTGAACTATGTTATCCCCTACAACCCGACAAAGTAGACTTTGAAAATGGCTGAATTGGGCTGCTTCCGTTTTTCGCGCTCGCTACGGTGGGAGAAAGTGGGAGATACTCCCACCCGTGGTAAGAGCAACAATTCAGAGTAGTGCCGTGGCATTCTTCAAGGGACAGGAGACCTACTCACTGGATAGCAAGGGACGGGTCAACATCCCAGCGAAGATGCGGCGCAGCCTTTCCCCAGAGGCACAGGATACATTTGTCGTTACCCGTGGAGTTGACCGGTGCATTGTGGCCTACCCTCTGGATGAGTGGCGTAAGTACGAAGAACGTTTTTCCCGACTCAATCAGTACGATGAGCAAGAGCGTTTCTTCCTGCGAATGATCCTGGCATGGAGCGAGGAAGTTCAGCTTGATGCCCAGCAACGCATTATGCTTCCACGCCGCCATTTGGAGTTCGCTGGTATCGATTCCAAGGTCACCATCGTTGGCGTGGTTGACCACATAGAGTTTTGGGCTCCTGAAGAATTTGAGCGCTACTTGGCAGGATTTGCTCGCTCGTATGAGGAAGTTGCTGCTCACGTAATGCGATCGCCATGAAGCGCACTTACTCCAACGGCTCACAGCCGTACCACGTTCCCGTTATGGTAGAAAAGGTCGTTGAGTTTTGGTATACCACTCCAGACGGGATATACGTGGACGGCACCATTGGTGGAGGAGGTCATACTGCGGCGCTATTAGAGCGCCTGCAGCAGGGAGGATATATCATCGGGATGGACAGAGATCCCGATGCCATTACTTACTGCCGGCACCGTTTCGCTGAGGCAATTCAGCAGGGGAGACTCCGCCTCCTGCAGGCGAACTTCCGGCAGGCTTGCGAGTTATTGCGCGATATACGGGGGAAGGTGCAGGGCTTCCTCCTCGATCTGGGGCTATCGTGGCATCAGGTAGACACCCCTGCGCGGGGGTTTACCTTCCGAGCGCGGGCTCCATTGGACATGCGCTTCGGACCCGATAGCCCGCAGACGGCGGAAGCCCTGCTGGCTGCAGCATCGGAGGAAGAGCTCGCGTCGCTCTTTCGCCGCTACGGCGAAGAGCCCCGCGCAAGGGCATTAGCCCGTCGGATTGTGCAGCGCCGGCGGAGTGCTCCCTTGCGCACTACAGCCGATCTTCGGGCGGTGGTGGAGGAGGTCATTCCTCCCCCCCACCGCCGGAAGACGTTAGCCCGTATCTTCCAAGCCCTCCGCATCGCCGTAAATGATGAACTCGGGGCTCTCCGGGATACTCTCGCCTGCTCTCCCGACCTCTTAGCACCTGGAGGACGATTGGTCGTCCTATGCTACCATTCCCTTGAGGACCGGCTTGTCAAAGAATTCCTACAGAAGCATTCAACAAACCGTATGCCACTCTTCCGTCTACTGACCCGCAAGCCTGTGCGCCCCTCTGCAGACGAAATTCATCGCAACCCCCGTGCCCGCAGCGCCCGACTCCGAGCTGCTGAACGACTACCCAATGCGCTCAACCTCCCCACCACGGCGTAGCCATTCACTCATGCCGCCGGGATAGAGTCGCACCCGAAAGCCTCCTCGCTGTAAGAATGCCGCAGCGTACGCTGAACGTTCCCCCGATTGACAGTATACCACTACTTCCGCTTCCCGCGGCAAGCTCTTGACGTACTCCGGTAACCGCACATACGGTGCGTGGAGGGCTCCTGGGATATGACCAGCTCTATACTCATCGCGGTTCCGTACATCAACCAGCGCTATCCGCTCACGCCGCCACAGCACCGCCAGCTCATCAAACGTTACATTCGGAATCTGCACCACTGGTATCCCCGACTGCTCCACTTCCTCGGGACGCACGAATCCAACAACAGAGTCCACTCCAACACGAATCAACTGACGAATCGCCTCAGGCAGAGCATCCTCGGAGATAATCAGCACAATAGGAGCCCCTTCTGGGACATATGAGGCTACCACCGTCGGAAATGCCCGAGTCAATGGAGCAAAAAGCGCCCCTTCCCAATGGGCGCGGTGGAAGAGCTCCCATGGACGGGTATCCACAATCCAGAGCTCCTCTTGAGAGGAGTAAAGCTCACGAGGCGTCATCCGGTGTAGCTGCGGCGAATTGTCCAACAACGGAGGGCCTGCCCGGTTCAGGCGCTTCATCCGAGCAAAATACAGAGGTGGCTCTGGCTGTCCCGAAAGGACAAAGGCAATAAAGCGCTCCCGATCCGCAAGCAGCTGGAGCGCCGGGTTGTAGCGTCGTTCGTACCCAATGGTAGACTGCGGGATTGCCCCTAAAGCCTTGCCACATGCACTGCCTGCACCATGTCCAGGCCAGACTTGGACAAACTCTGGGAAGGTTTCCAGGATTTGCAAGGATTCAAAAAGTTGATGGGCAGCCTCTTGCGCTTTTCCCTGCTCGCCTACGGCACTCTCCAGTAAATCAGGGCGTCCCACATCTCCAACAAAGAGAAAGTCACCGGTAAAGACGCCGATTGGATAGGTTGCACCTCGTCCGCGATCGGTGACCGCAAAACAGAGATGTTCCGGCGTATGCCCCGGCGTGTGCAGGGCTGTCAGTAGCATATTCCCCACCCGGAAAGCATCTCCATTGTGGAGGAGAATGGCTCCTTCCGATGCCCAGCTATACTGCCATTCCGGTGTTCCTGCCCCTGAAAGATAGACAGTTGCACCGGTCTGGTGTGCTAACTGGCGAGTTCCTGAAAGGAAATCCGCATGAATGTGCGTCTCCGTTACAGCGCTTATCCGAAACCCATGGCGATGGGCAAGCTCAATATAGCGATCCACGTCCCGTGTCGGGTCCACAACGAGTGCTTCGCCCGTTGTCTCGCAGGCGACCACATACGAAGCTTGTGCTAACACCTCATCGTAGAGAAGGCGGAAGAACATCTCCTACCTAATTCTGCCGTGGAACACCCCACACGCGCTCATACTCAGCACGGAGTAGCCATTCCTCCTCTGGCAACAGTTCCCTACCGCGCCGCGCCATAACTCGGCGGGCAACCTCAAGGGCTTTCCCGACCTGATACGGCTGAGGTTGGGCGGCATGCCCCCACGAAAAGGAAGGAACAAACCGCGCTTCCATCCCGCCAGCCAGTAGGTTCACGCTGATTCCTATCACAGCACCCGTACGAAGGTATGTCCCAATTGCTGTTTTCGTGTGATCGCCGCATAGTGTACCTAGGAACTGCGCACCTGTATCCACTTCACCCCAGGGCAAATGCAGGCGCACCGTTCCATATGTATTTTTCAGGTTCGAGGTCGTCGTCCCAGCTCCGAGATTGACCCATTCTCCAACATACGAGTGCCCCACAAAGCCCTCGTGCTGCTTATTAGCGTAGGCATGGAAGACACTGTGGGCGACTTCCCCGCCAATACGGCACCCTTCTCCCACCACTGTATAGCCGCCAATTGTGGCATGAGCTCGCACAAGGGCATTGACTCCAATGGCACATGGCCCCAGCAGTACAGCACCCGGTTGAATAATAGCTCCCTCGTCTATAAACACCGGTCCACTGCGAGCATCCAGGACCACACCCGGAGCCAGGTCCGCCGTCGGAGCAATCTGGACCCGTTCTGGAGCAAGGATCCAGACACCCCGTTGCTGCCACATCCTGGGCTCTACCCCCGTGGTCAGTACCGCTTCTACCTCAGCGAAAGCCTCGCCAAGCATCGTGACAGCCTCCCAGAGAAAGCGCAGCCGAGGAACAAACGACTCCACCCGTGGAAGCTCGGAGCTAAAAGCCGCGCATTCCTCCGTCCATATGCCCTGTTCCAATGTCAGAAGCTCCGGCGGTAACGAAGCCGTCGGGAGAATAAGGGCCGCTAGTTCACCCTCGCTGTAGAGTGCAAGAATCGTCCTCTCCGTAACGCTACGTTCCCACACTTGCTGAAGCACACCCACAGTATGAGATTTCGGAACAAGCCGGGCGTCTACCACCAGCGCCGGCAACCGGACTTCTGCACTACAACTCTCGGGGAATCGCTTGAGAAAGGAATAGTACCACTGCCGGCGCTCCGGAGATACTGCACCCACAATGGATGTTTCCGGGAAACGCCGTCTCCACCACTGGAGTAGCGACCAAGGTCCCCATCGCACCTCCCACACACAATGGAGACGGTCAAAAGGGTAGAATCCCTCCACCCCTGACAACTCTGCCACAACCAGCGTCTGAGGATTCATTCTGTCGGCAGTGTTTCCACCGAGACCATCTGCCGCTGCTGGCGATAGCGGAGAGCCGCCCGCAGGAAGTGAATAAAGAGCGGATGTCCTTCCGGGACCCGGGACTTAAACTCAGGATGGAATTGGACCCCAACGAACCAGGGATGTGAGGCCAGCTCAATAATTTCCACCAGACGTCCATCCGGTGATGCCCCACTCACAACGAGACTATGTTGCTGTAGCACAGGGAGGAATTCTGGATTGACCTCATAGCGATGGCGATGTCGCTCATAGATAAGCTCTCGCCCATACGCCTGCCACGCCTTTGTTCCTTTACGGATGACACACGGGTAGGCACCCAAGCGCATTGTTCCCCCTTTCTGCTTGACCTTGCGTTGCTCCGGCAGCAGATCAATGACGTTATGTGCCGTACGAGCAAACTCCGCAGAATGGGCATCTTTCCAGCCACAGACATTGCGAGCAAATTCAATGACCGCACACTGCATCCCCAGGCAGATTCCGAAATACGGGATGTTGTGGCGACGAGCGTAACCGGCAGCAGAAATCTTCCCCTCTACCCCGCGCGCTCCAAAACCAGGAGCCACCAAAATCCCATCTACTCCCTCAAATGGGTCATCCAGCGTCCCATTCAACGACAACTCCTCAGCGTTAATCCAACGCAGGTTAACCCGAGCATTCACAATGGCTCCTGCATGTATGAGTGCCTCCAGGATGCTTTTGTAGGAATCCCGATACTGCGTGTACTTGCCCACAAAGGCAATAGTGACGGCATAGCGTGGATTCTTTATCCGTTGCACGAAGCGGCTCCACCGCTCCAGCCGGAGTGGCTTTCCCTGAAGCCCGAGCTTCCGCAACACAATGGTATCCAGCCCTCGCCGGGCAAACATCAAGGGCACTTCATAGATTGTCTCCACGTCCAGGGCCTCAATTACGGATTCCTCATCCACATTGCAGAAGAGAGCAATCTTGGTGCGGATTTCCCGGCTCAATCGTTGCTCCGTACGGCAGAGGAGGATATCCGGGCGAATCCCCGATTCCATCAGCGCCTTGACCGAGTGTTGGGTCGGCTTGGTCTTGAGCTCCCCTGCCGAGCGGATGTACGGCACATAGGTCAAGTGAATATTGAGCGTATTCTGCGACCCACGCTCCAAACACAGTTGGCGGGCTGCTTCTAAGAATGGAAGCGATTCAATGTCGCCCACTGTCCCTCCGATCTCAACGAGCACGATGTCATATTGTCCGTCAAAGACAGTCATACGGCGCTTGATCTCGTCGGTAATGTGAGGTATGACCTGCACGGTCTTCCCCAAATAGTACCCTTTCCTCTCACGCTGAATGACTTCGTAGTAGACCTGCCCAGTAGTGGTATTGTTCAATCGCGATGTCGTAATACCCATAAAGCGCTCGTAGTGTCCCAAATCCAAATCCGTCTCAGCCCCATCGTCTGTGACATAGACTTCGCCATGTTGGTAGGGATTCATAGTTCCGGGGTCCACGTTGATGTAGGGGTCAAACTTGAGTGCCGTGACGTGGAAGCCTCGGAGTTTGAGCAATAACCCCAGCGAAGCCGCCGCAATTCCCTTCCCTAAGGAGGAGAGAACACCGCCGGTGATAAAGATGTATTTCGTCATCGGCATCGCACCGCCTCAGTTGTGTTCTGCCTGTGCTATCTCCGCCGTCTATTGGCCGGAAAACAAACAACAGAAGCCAGAGGAAATGGAACAAACCCAAACTTAGAGAAAAGCCCCAACATCGAGAGCTCATCCCGGATAGTGCTCTTCAGCCAGTGGAGCATAAAGCACGGGTTTACTGGGGCTGGCATCACTGTGGAGATTCAGAATATGGAACTGCAGCAGATACTCTCCATCGGGGAGAGCCGGCGGAATTGAGAGCATCTCCGTTACAGTGGCTTCCATGCGAGGAGCATGAGGATACTGCCAGAATGCCCGATGGGCTTGGAGTTCGCCCCCATCCTCCTCCCGGTCCAGGGAAGGCAGGTCTGTGAGGAGATGGAGAATCGCCTGGTGGGCTATCAATTCCATTGCCTCCGGGGTAAAGTACGGTGGATTCGTCCCGGAAAAGTCCCGTGGACGCCCATCGGAGAGGGGCGTACGGACAATGAGCGCTTCCGGCGGTGGCTGGAGGAGGACCGACTGAAGCTGGGCTGCCGTAATGACGGCATCGCCTGTAGCAAGCCGCACTGGCTCCACTGTTACCAACTGCGCCCAGAACAAGTAGCGCCGCAAGCAGTGGTAAATCGGCAAACGCCCCAGCATGATATGCCCTATGCACTCAGTATGGGTTCCATTCCCGTGCGGGACGAGCATAATAACATCGCAGTTACAACTACCCCCCTCGGAGACGGCTCCAATAAAGCTACCAGAGCGCACAGGCTGTATGCGGGGATTAGGCAAACCAAACGCCCGTGGAGCTTCAGCTGCGTCAGTGATAGGAAATGCCAAATCTATGGGACGACTAGCATCAATGAGTACCCGTCGGGATGGCAACTCAACCCACAGGCGCATAGCTATTCCAATGTTGCGGGACAAGCGGCAAAATTAGCTTCCCCAAAGCATCTCTTCTTCGAGTAATTTCGCAACAAGTCGAACATGCCCTCTGCTGTATATGCGCCGAATGCTATGGGTTCCTCGGCAAATTGAGCGCTTCCTCCGGGTGGTTGAGGGCATTGCTACAGCTTTGACAATGGGATTAGCAATATTGGTCTTCGTCAACGTCCTCCTGCGCTATGTCTTTGGTATGAGTGCCATGGCAGTCCAAGAACTTCAGTGGTACTTCCACGCTTTCGGTTTCCTCTTAGCGATGGCGCCAGCACTATGGATAGACCGGCATGTGCGGATAGACACCTTCTACGCCCGTTTCCCCACTTCATGGCAGCGGTGGGTTAACGTAGGAGGCACCTTTTTCTTCCTTCTCCCATTTGCCGGTTTGGTCATCTGGGCCTCGTACGACTTCGTAGCATATTCTTTTTCCATCCGGGAAGCCTCCCCGAATCCGGGCGGACTTCCTGCACTTTTTGTTTTCAAGGCAGTTTTGCCCCTCAGCTTTTTTCTGTTAGTACTCGCGGCCATAGGGCTTCTCTGGCGCTGGCTGAGCAATCTTGACGAGGATTCCGGCCGGAAAGAGGGCGGGTTATGATAGGAATTGCGCTCTTCGTAGCGGCATTCGTGTTATTGATGCTCGGCTACCCGGTTGCATTCACCTTTGCTGCCGTCGCTATGGGCTTTGCTGCTGTGACGGGACAGTTGGAACTCTTCGCCATGATGCCGGAGCGCATTTACGCTATCATGACGAACGTCCCGCTCATGGCGGTACCATTGTTTGTCTTTATGGGAATGATTCTGCAGCGCTCCGGTCTGGCAGAGACACTTTTGGAAACTATTGGCATGCTCTTCGGCCGTTTGCGCGGTGGCATTGCAATTGGGACGGTTATTGTCGGGGCAATTTTAGCTGCTTCCACCGGTATTGTCGGGGCAACAGTAGTCGCCATGAGCCTTATTGCCCTGCCGGTTATGCTCAAGTATGGCTACAACCGTCGCTTTGCGGCAGGTATTATCTGTGCCGCAGGAACTCTGGGGCAGATTATCCCTCCCTCCGTCGTCCTCATTGTACTGGGAGAGGTCTTACAAGTATCCGTCGGTGAACTCTTCCGTGCGGCTCTTTTGCCTGGACTTGCATTGGCATTGCTCTACATTGTCTGGACTGTTATTCTGGGCTTCATCAAGCCCAGCTGGCTTCCTCCACTTCCTGTAGAGCAGACACCAGCCTGGAGGGAGGTTATACGGGCAATTGCTCCCCCGCTGCTTCTGATCGTGCTGGTTTTGGGCTCTATCTTCACCGGAGTTGCAACCCCGACGGAGTCCGCCAGTGTCGGGGCATTGGGCAGTGTTGGATTAGCCTTCCTCTATCGCCGCTTCTCCTGGAAGCTGCTCTGGGAAGCGGCTCGCGAGACAACCCGCATCAGCGCAATGGTCTTTGCTATCCTCATCGGAGCCACGGCTTTCTCTATGGTCTTCTCCTACACCGGTGGCGAACAAGCCGTACACGACTTCCTGCACTCCCTGCCTGGAGGAACGCTGGGCATGCTTACCTTTACTATGGGGCTGATCTTCTTGCTGGGCTTGTTCCTGGACTTCATAGAAATCAGCTACATCGTTGTGCCCGTCGTTACCCCGCCTCTTCTACAGGCAGGCTTTGATCCCACTTGGTTGGGAGTTCTCATTGGGATAAACTTGCAGACTTCCTTCCTCACACCGCCGTTTGGATTCAGTCTGTTTTATCTCAAAGGCACAACCCAGCAGCTAGATACGTTGGACATTTACCGAGGAGTGGTCCCCTTCATTGCTCTACAGCTTCTGTGTGTCATTGCTCTCGTCGCTATGCCCGAACTGTTCGGGCTTCAGCGGATGGTCAAGTAGTAAAACTCAGAAAGCTCCGTCCATCGCCGGGCACGCTCCAGAAAGCGTTGCTGGTGCTCCCAGACCTCTCGGAAAAGCGGATTGGCGGAGGCATATTCCTGGAGCAGAAGCTGAGTTTGCCGCTTCAGCTCGGCAATTACTCCGTCGGGAAAGCGGAGAATCTTGACCTGTGGATATCTCATCCGCAGGCTCTCCAAGCCCTCTACGTTCCGGGCAAAGAACTCACTCGTCGCATCCAGAGCTGTTTCTTTCATCGCCACGACCAGCATGGTCTGGAAGTCTGGGGGCAATTCCTCAAAGCGGCGTTTATTGACCAAATACTGCAACTCCGCTGCAGGTTCGTGCCACCCCAGGTAGTAATACTCGGCAATCTCTTGGAAACCCATCGTTAGGTCCACAGCAGGGCTTACCCATTCTACGGCATCAATGACCCGCTTCTCCAACGCCGTGTAAAGTTCTCCGGCAGGCAGTGTAATAGGCTCTGCTCCCAACCGTGCCAGTACTTCCCCTCCTAAGCCAGGGACTCGGATTTTCAACCCTCGGAAATCCTCCACCGAACGGATCTCCTTCCGAAACCATCCCCCCATCTGTACGCCTGTATTGCCTGCAGGGAAAGAGAGTAATCCGTGTTTGCCGAACACTTTCTGCATTAGCTCCATACCGCCCCCATAGAAGAACCAGGCATACTGCTCCCACACATTCATCCCAAATGGTACTGTAGTCAGGAGGGACATCGCAAGCTCCTTCCCCTTCCAGTAGTAGGCAGCCGTATGCCCCATTTCGTAAGTACCATTGCGCACCATGTCAAAGACTCCAAATGGTGCTTTGTGCTTTCCAGCCGAATCCACCTCTATGGTAAAATGTCCCCCGGACATTTTCTCCACCAGCTCCGCCAAGCGTCGTGGACCATGCTCAAAGACAGGGAAATTAGGAGGCCAGGAAGTTGCCAAACGCCAGCGTATTCGCCTATTGGCCGATATCATCCCACCACCTACCGAGGGCCGCTTCTGCTGACATGCTGCCCCCAGCAATGCTATCCCTGCTGTAAGCCCTGTCCGGAGGATATCCCGCCGCTGCATGCGCACACCCCTAAAATTGAACCCTACAACGGGCTATGAAATTACGGAGCTCTCCCAGCTCCTCGCTCAAACCACACGAAGCAGCACGGATAGACCCGAGAAAATGCGTACATTTGCGATTGCCATATCTTGTCTAATCTTCCGGAGGAGCCCCTATGTGGCGATACGTAACCGTCTTTGCTTCTTTTGCTATTGTTACCGCGCTAGGACAACAGACACCCAAGAAGTACGTGCTCATCGAAGAGTTTACCAGCGCTACGTGTCCTCCTTGTGTGGCGGCCTCGGAGAAGCTCAACGGCATGGTGCGGGTGGAACGTGGGTTGATTTCCGTTCGCTACCACATGAACTGGCCTGCTCCGGGCGATCCATTCAATGTTGCGAATCCGAACGATAACCAAGCTCGACGCCAATACTACGGCGTCACCGGCATCCCCTTCGCCGCCGTGGCGGGTACGTGGACAGGACACCCTCTCGACAACGGCTTTGACGCTGCTATCCAGCAAGAGCAGTCGCGCCCGGTGCGCTTACAAATCACCGTCACCGAGGATCGTCAGGGAGCACCCAATATTGGCGTTACCGTCCGCATCCGTAACGTAAGCTCTCAGCCCATCTCTCTGAACGGACATGTGCTCCACACGGTGGTGGTCAACCGGCGTGTGGATATCCCTGATTTGCCGCAGCGCCTGCAGAACTCTAACGGAGAGACGGTTTTCTATGATGCCATGATGAAAATGCTGCCCAGTGCTAGTGGAACCGCTCTCTCCGGAAGCCTATCTCCAGGACAGGAGCAGAGCTTTGGACCCTTCGTCTACTCATTGGGCACGGGTCAGCTATGGCCTCCAGGACAAGACTACGTTATTGCATTCGTGCAGAATACCTCTACCCGAGCAGTCATTGATGCTGGTACAAATTTGGAACAGAAGCTTACAGCCGTCACCGTCCAACTTACCGCTCCGCTACCCCAGTTCGACTACATCGCCCGTGGAGGTTCTCAAACAAAGGTAGTTACACTCCGGAACACGAGTTCGCAGAGCTATGCCTTCCGGCTTACCATTGATCCCAACGCTTCTGTCCTGATGCGGAGTTGGGGATGGAATGCAACGGTAAGCCCGGACTCTGTCGTGCTTGCTCCCGGTGCTTCGCAGCAATTCACCATCCAAGTCACCGCTCCCACGGACGCTGGCTATGCTCGTCTGACCCTGAAGCCCGAACTCCTGACTCGAGTAAGTGGCTCCATTTTAGAGCTGAGGGACACAACCGTCGTTCTCGGCTTCCTATCGGAAAACACCAAATTCGTGCTCTATTACGGTGTCATGCCATGGTTCACATCGGCATACCTGAACATTGCACGGCAGCTCCCCGCCCTCCAGGGAGATGTTGCCTTTCTGCCTCTACTACCGGAGGACATGGAAGCTTACCCGATAGAGAACTTCCGGTTGGCTGTCTTCCCGATGCTGGATTATCCCCTGAAGACACCAGGTGGGGAATTGGATCACATCTTCAGCGCTATCCAACAAGCGCTGCAAGCTAATACCCGTGTCTGGATTACTGCTAATGCGGCACTGTACTGGGCATTTGATCCCAATTCGCAATACCGCTCTCTAGACGTCCAGAACTTCTTTACCAACACTCTGAAGCTACAGTACACCCGCCTCCAACAGCGCTACAGCGGCAATAGCCTTGTCTCCTTCCCTATCTCTGGGGTACCCAACGACCCTATAGGCAACGGCTTTTCTGCGACAGCAAACACCAGCGTCAGTGCAGGATACAATCTCTACACCGACATCTTCAGCCTCCGACCGGGTAGCCCTTCGCAAGCAGCTTTCTATTACGACAACACTCCTTCTTCCCTCGCAGGGGTTCGGGTAGAATTCAGCAACGGGAATCGCCTGGTGTACACCAGCTTCGGTCCGGAAGCTATCGCGAACACATCTCTCCGGCAAGACCTGTGGGATCGCGTCGTACAGTGGCTCCTGGGGGGTGGACAGCAGTCCCAACCACGTATTTCGCTGAATACATATTCCCTGCGCTTTGATTCGGTAGACATCAACACAACAAAATCGCTGACTTTAGAGGTCAGCAACGTCGGGCAAGCAGAACTCCGCATCACGGAAATCCAGCTCAGCGGTGCGAATGCCTCGTCGTTCAACGTCCCTGATGCGGACGTTGTCCCTATCGTCCTCCAGCCAGGAGAGCAAACTTCCATAGAAGTCCAATTCCGTCCAACCCGTCAGGGAGACCATACCGCACTGCTGACTCTTGTATCCAACGATCCACTCGAGCCAAATGCTGTCGTTATTCTCAGCGGCGTCGGTCGGCAAGCCACTGGCATTGTTGAAACAGAGTCAGGGCGGATACAGGTAACGCCAATACCAGCTCGTGAGTTTATTCAAATCCGGCTTCCCGAGGCCACAGAAACCACGGTGACGGTTGAAATCTTCGATCTCCAGGGACGCTGTTGGCTCCAGGAAACGATTACTACAAGCGGAGCCCCAATCTTCCTGTCCGTCCACTCTTTGGCAAGCGGGACATATACGCTCGTACTTTGGAGCAAGCACGGCCATTTTGCATTCCCGATCACAGTACTGCGCTGAAAAAGACCAAGACGGCAAAAAGCAGCGCGACCGAAAGGGGTGCATTCTTTACCTACGACGCCATCACTCCAGGCAGTGAGGCATCGGGGAAGTCTTCCGGGAAATCCCGATACAATTGCAGAAGTGCATCGCGCAGTTCTGCTGCTCGTTCAAAATCAAGCTCCTGGGCAGCGCGGCGCATTTCCGTATAGAGTTCCTGTGCTAACTGGCGCCGTTGCTCGGTCGTCATGTAGCGCACAAGGGGATCAGCAACACCCACCGTCCGACGTGGGAGGAGGTATTCCGTCCGAGAACGCCGTGGCTGAATATCGGCAACAGCTGTCGTCTGCAGAATCTCCTCCAGGCTTTTGTAAATCGTCTGTGGATTGATACCATGGCGGCGGTTGTATTCCATCTGCAATGCCCGACGACGGTTCGTTTCCGCAATCACCTTGCGCATGGATTCGGTAACGCGGTCCGCATAGAGAATGACCATGCCTTCGGCATTTCGCGCAGTCCGTCCAGCAATCTGCAACAACGAGCGCTCGCTGCGGAGAAAGCCTTCCTTATCGGCGTCCAGAATTGCAACCAGCGAGACCTCGGGCAAGTCCAATCCCTCGCGAAGCAGATTAACTCCGACGAGGACATCGTAATGCCCCAAGCGCAGGTCACGGAGAATTTCTACTCGTTCAACAGCATCAATATCCGCGTGCAAATACATCACCCGCACCCCAAGGGAATGGAAGTACTCGGCGAGGTTTTCCGCCATCTGTTTTGTAAGTGTCGTCACCAACACCCGCTGTTTTCGCTCGACCCGACGGCGGATTTCTGCCAGGAGATCATCAATCTGGTTCCGAGTTGGACGAACCTGAATCTCCGGATCCAGCAGTCCCGTGGGGCGTATAATCTGCTCTACCACAATTCCCTGGCTTTTCTCCAACTCATACTCCCCTGGGGTTGCACTCACGTAGATAACTTGGTTGAGAAGCGCCTCAAACTCGTCAAAGCGTAACGGGCGATTCTCCAGTGCCGACGGTAATCGGAAGCCGTGTTCTACAAGAGTCTCTTTCCGGGAACGGTCCCCATTATACATGCCACGGAGCTGAGGAATAGTGACGTGGCTTTCATCAATGATGACCAAGTAATCTCGCGGGAAGTAATCCAGCAGACACCAGGGGCGTTCACCAGGCTTACGTCCCGAAAGATGCATGGAGTAATTTTCAATGCCGGGGCAGTAGCCGATCTCGCGAAGCATTTCTATGTCAAAGAGGGTACGCTGTTCCAGGCGCCGTGCCTCCAGTTCTTTGCCTTGTGCGCGCAACTCACGAAGCCGTTCGTTCAGCTCTTGACGGATAGCCACGATGGCCCGTTCCAACTGCGACCGTGTTGTGATGAAGAGCTTAGCCGGGTACAACGTCACAGACTCCACTTCCTCAAGCAGAGTGCCACTGAGGCGGTCAATCCAGCATAGACGCTCAATCTCGTCGCCAAACAGTTCAATCCTTAGGGCATTCTCTGCCTCATAGGCTGGGACCACATCAATGACGTCGCCCCGAACACGGAAGGTACCTCGGTTCAATTCCTCATCGCTGCGGCTGTAGTAGATGTCCGTTAGCCGGTAGAGCAGCTGCTGTCGTCTGATCCGCATCCCAACATGGAGAGGCAGTAATGTCATCTGGAAATCCTCCGGTCGCCCGATGCTATAGATGCAGCTGACAGAAGCAACGACAATCACGTCACGGCGTCCATCCAAAAGTGCACTCGTTGCCCGCAGCCGCAGTCGGTCAATCTCCTCGTTGATAGCCACTTCCTTCTCAATGTAGGTATCCGTCGCCGGCACGTAAGCTTCGGGCTGGTAGTAGTCGTAGTATGAGATGAAGAACTCCACGGCGTTATGAGGAAAGAACTGGCGGAACTCACCGTAGAGCTGTGCTGCTAAGGTTTTATTCGGAGAGATGACCAAGGTCGGTTTCTGGACTTGGGCGATGACATTGGAAATTGTAAATGTCTTCCCCGAACCCGTCACCCCGAGCAACACTTGGTGTTTGACTCCCCGACGAAGGTTGTCAACCAATTGGGCAATTGCTTTCGGCTGGTCTCCGGCGGGGGGATATGGCGCAACCAGTTGAAAGGCTCTCTGCCCCATCGTTCAAGGGGTTCCGGCAGCATTAGTTTACGAAACTAACGAAATCAGCCCGATTTACGTCACGTATTCTTGTCCAACATGTTGGATGAGCAACCGAGAGGAAATGTTTCTTCGCACAAAGCTTTCAGCGTTCCGATACACATATCCGAAGCAGGCAATTGCCCGCTTCCCTGCCGACCCGCGCGACAGCGCCCGCCTCATGGTCGTCCACACGGCAACGGAGCAAATCGAGCACCGTACCTTTCGCGACATTGTGGAATACTTCCATAAAGGCGACTGCCTCGTTGTCAATGACACATGGGTCTGTCCAGCCCGCCTCATCGGCAAAAAGGAACGGACTCATGCTCCCATTGAAATCATCCTGGCCCGTGAGCTTAGTCGAGAAGATCGCCTGTGGGAAGTGTTGGTGGAACCTGCCCGTAAAGTGCGTATTGGCAACAAGATTTACTTTGACAACAACCGATTCTATGCCGAAATCGTGGACAACACGACCTCCCGCGGGCGGATTGTGCGTTTCAGCTACGATGGAGATCTTTACAAGGTCGCCGAGCGTATCGGTAGCATGGTTTTGCCCGATTATATCCAGCGCCAACCCGAAGAGGGCGACAAGGAGTGGTATCAAACTGTTTTCGCTAACCCCGCCAAAATCAGTTCACTGGCGCCACCGACTGCAGGACTCCACTTTACCCTCGAATTGGTACAGAAGCTCCGTGACAAAGGAGTTCATATCGTCCCTATCACTCTCCACATTGGGTTGGGCACCTTTGAACGGATTGAGGTAGAGGACTTGAGCAAACACACAATGAGTTCGGAGTACTTTGAAGTCAGTCCCCAAGCAGCTGAAACAATCAACCGGGCTTTGCGCCAGCAACGTCGTGTCTGCGCTGTCGGATGTAGCGTTGCTCGTGCTCTTGAAGCAAGCGCTCTCCGTGTCAACATGCTAAAGGCAACCCGTGGCTGGACCGACCGCTTCATCTATCCCCCCTATGACTTCCGAATTGTCAAGAGCCTGATTACGAACTTCCACCCGCCGAACTCTCCTTCTCTGTTAGTAGGGGCGGCCCTTGCGGGCGCAGAACTCATCATGAAGGCGTATCGGACAGCCGTCAAAGAAGGCTACCGCTTGTTTGCTTACGGAGATGCTCTTCTCATTCTCTAAGGCATGCTATGCGCTTTCTTTTCCGCTGGCTCCTCCATGCCGCAATCATTATGCTGGTTGCCCATATGGTAGCCGGCATTGAAGTTCACAGCTTCTGGACAGCGTTAGGGATTTCTTTGGCCCTGGGGCTTGTCAATGCTCTCATTCGTCCACTCTTGATCCTGCTGACTCTGCCGGCAGTCGTGCTAACGTTCGGGCTATTCATGCTGGTTATCAACGCTATCGGGCTCTGGCTGGTGGCAGCCCTGGTACCTGGCTTCTCATTGAGTAGCTTCTGGCATGCGATTCTTGCATCCTTCCTCATTTCGCTTCTCTCCGCTTTCGGACGGTGGTTACTGTCTGTATAAGACAGGGCGTCTATGGGACGGAATCTGCTCAGAATTGCAGTTGTATTCCTTTGGGGCATCCTGCTGTGGGCACAGCCCACTGGGACGGCGCGCCGTCTACAGCGGCAGGTAACCGTATACCACAATGGGTTCGCTTCCGTGGTGGAGCGCTACCAGGTACAGCTTCCACAGGGGCAGTCCATTGTTTTCTTGACGGATTTACCCTCCTCTGTTGTCCCTTCCAGCATTCACGTCCAATTGTCTGACGGTGAGGCTCGGTGGTACCGTTTTCGCCCTGCTTTGCACCTGGATGGGAAAAACATCTTTGAATTCCTACGAGGACAAGCCGTGCGGCTGATTAGCCCCGATGGGCAGCAAGTCGTAGAAGGCACAGTAGTAGAGGTTCTGCCCTCACACGTTCTCCTCCGGACCCCTGCCGGACTTTTAGCCTTACCGGACCCGCTCCGCTATCAAGTGCTCCTGGAGAAAGAAGGTTCCCTGCTTACGCAGCTCTCCTCTGCGGTACAGGTGCTGGTACAAAGCCAACGCGGTAGAGAGTCCGAGCTTACACTGTCCTACTTCACCGAGGATATCGGTTGGCAGATGCGCTACATAGCCCATCTACCGGCGGAGGGCTCAAGAATGTCACTGCATGGCTTTGCAGCCCTGGAGAACCGCTCTTCTGATGCGCTCTATGACTCATCCATGTTTAGCCTTGTTGCAGGAACAGTGGCACGGCACGAGCAAGACGCAGTGCCACCGGCACGCGCAATCATGGAGCAAGCCGAAGCTATTGCTGCCTCACCTCCGGAGCCACCAACGGAGCTTATGGGCTTTTATCGGTACGACCTTCCGGGTCCCTTCACCCTCCACCCACGGGAGCACCTGCATCTTCCTTTAATCACCCGTAACGAGGTCCGGTTCTGGCGCCTCCACCAGGTGCGTGCGCACGCCGGTGGCAGTAGTACCCTACCAGTCTTCCAAATCCTGCGGATCGCCAATACTGAGGAAGCAGGGTTGGGCATCCCCCTTCCGAGAGGCGTTATTCAGTTTCACGCTCGAACAAGCGAAGGACTTTCCACTTTCGTTGGTGAGTCTGCCTTACCGGAGACAGCCATTGGGGACACCATTACCGTCAACATCGGAGTTTCCGTCGATCTGAAAGCCCGACAGATTCTCCACGAGCGCCGCGAGCTTGCAGGTAATCTCGTGGAGGAGAGCTACCGTATCATCGTGCTGAACGGGGGTCGGGAAGCCACGGACATTGAAGTCTTCTTCCATCTCCGGTGGGAGCAACAGAACTGGCGCATAACGAGTTCCTCCCACCCATACCGGCGGCACGATGCGATGAGGGTTGTCTTCCGTGTTCCCGTCAATGCTCGCAGCGAGAGCATTCTTCAGTTTACGGTCCAAAGCCAGTCTCCGCAGCGGTAACTCAACCAGCGGGCTGGACTGCCGCCTCTTTCAGCACAAGATAGCCGTGGCGATCCAGTTGGACTTCAACTCCGAAAGGAAGTGCCCATTGCTGGCGGGTATGTCCATAGGGCAACCCAATAAAGCAAGGAACTGCCGCCCGCGTCGCAAAATCCCGGAGCAAGGTACTCAACATCGGCTGTGGCAGACGCTGCTCTGAAGCAGAAGGCATTTGGAACTCGCCGAACACAAGCGCTGCCACTTCACGCAGGGCGTCCGATAGCAGCAGTTGCGTCATCATCCGGTCTAGCCGATAGGCAGCCTCGCCCGTATCCTCCAACACCAACACGGCTCCCCCCAACTTCGGGAACAGAGGCGTTCCACAGAGAGCACTCCACAAGGTGAGGGTACCGCAGAAGAGCGTGCCACTAATGCTGGCAGAAGGAGCCGGTGAAAGGGGTTGCAGAGGCTCCGGGATTTTGCCAGGCTCCTTATCGGAGCTGAGCAACTGCCAAAACCATGCTTCCCGATCCGGAAGCACAGTCTCTGCCCCCGGGATGAATGCCGAAATCGTCACCAAGTGTACCCGCTGCCACAGGGCAACTTGGAGGGCTGTGATATCCGAGAAGCCTACAAAGAGCTTTGGATGGCGAGCAATGAGGCGATAATCAAGATGCGGCAGTATTCGCATACTGCCATAGCCCCCCCGCAGACAGAAGATAGCAGCAATCCGTGGATTGGCAAAGAAGCGGTTCAGCTCAGAGGCCCGCTGCTCATCCGTGCCGGCTAAGTAGCCCAGATACGTGCTGTGCACGTGTGCGGAAACCTCTACCCGGTACCCCAATCGCTCCAAGTAACGCACAACCTGCTCCACTTCAGTCGCATCCACTGGAGATGCGGGCGCCACTAACCCAATGACATCACCTCGCCGGAGCGGGCGTCCTTTACGCACCAACTCTGTTGGCATGGCAGAGCTTCACAGCAAAAGATGCACTTGACCGTTGAGAGCATGCCAGAGTGAATATCCAGCAACCTTCGTTGCTTGGTACTGCAATAACCATACCGACCCACGTGCCTGGTACTGAATACTTCCACTGACCGTTCCTCCGATCTGAAGAGTGCCCAGGGACATAAGTGCCTGTGAAGCCAGAGGGGACATCAAGGCACCGTACCGCACATTTAGCCCTGCTGTCCACCGTTGTGCTGGACGGAACTGCATCGCTAACATTCCGCACAAATTCACTACCCTTACTCCACGACGCTCCACAACCTTCCCATAGAGCAAGCGGAACTGGGGCGTCAGAGTCACAGCCTGGGAAGGCTGCCACACCAGCTCCACCTCACTCTGCACCGCCCGAAGAGCTGCCTCCCTTCCCTGCCAATAGACAGAACGGAGTGTCTCCCACACGGGTCCGGCAGCTATTGCAATCCGGAGTACTGGTGCAACCGGAGCTTGGAGGTAGAGCTCACCCATCGCGCGGTCCCGCAACTCCCACCCCAGACCAGTCCAGAATGTCACACCAGACCACTCTCCCCGAACACCTCCTTCCGACGAAATACCGAAAAGGCGTCCATGCTGCTCAATTGCCCACCGAGTCATCATCACGGCAGTATCCCTTACTGAGCGTGGGAGCAAGGTCTCCCACCACCGTGAGGGAAGGTGCCTACGCTGGACTAAGGCAACCCGCCCCTCCCATTGACCTCGGCGCTGGGTAACCGATGGAATGGTCCACATCCACGCTGCCTCCGCACGCAGGCTGGAACCCGGAACCAGCTCACGGCTGGTCACCGGAACAAGGAGATGATCTCCTCCCACAGGAACCGGCTCAAATTCCGAGGGTTCGGCCACTCCATTCCCGTTCAAATCGCCCCGATACCGATAACTGCCCTGACCAGGCATTACACGGAGAAACATCGGCGTGGAACTGCCAGATAATTCCACACCGGACTCATAGAGCCACCGGATGCTCCCGGTGGAGTCCTTCTCCCATCTGCCTTGCCACAGCAATAATGGTAGACTGCTGTTCGTGTGTATTTGCTGCAGCGCATTCCAGCCAATACGGAGTTGAGAGGCGCCAGGCTTCCTTAACCACCGGAGCCATACAGCCGGTTGCCACCATTGAGCATCTGTTTCCCTCTCCCACCGCCACGGGAACTGAAACTCTATCGTCCACGAGGACGATGGATACCATAGCACCGAGACCTTCCCTTCCGTGTTTTGCGACCGTGTCCCCGTAAGTAAGGACTGCCATTCCAACCGCCACTCCCCCTGCCATTGCCACGTTTGCTTGTCTATAGACCCCGTCACATACAACCGATGCCACCTCCCTCGAATATCCGCAGGGTAAACGGCGATCCCCCCACTGTAAGTCAAGGTGGCACGGAAACTCTTTTGTGGCATCACCTCCAAGACATGTCCCCACCGAAGGGCATTGAGGCTATCACCGGAGTACAGCCATCCAATGGATGTTTCCCCCCGCACCGCTGTCCTCTGCAGACGGAAGCGCTGCCCGAGCACTACTCGTCTGCCAGGTTGCTCCGGCATGCGGGGCAAGTTCCACGCAAAGGCGCGCTGCTCTGCCTCCGATGTCATTGGTTCTTCCCATGGGACTGCCCGCCAGTCGGTATGAGTCTGCCAGAGAAACCAGGCTTGCGTGGTATCGGGATCAGTGCTGTAGCGCGTCTGCAGACTCACTCCACCCCCGTAGAGCCACGCCGTCCGAGAGCGGTACGGCTGGACACGGGCAAGATGAGCCGTCCACACTGTATACCATCGTCCTTGTGGGTACCATTCCCACCGTAGATCCCACCGCTGCTGCTGCGAAGGCAGAGGGAGAAAGCGTACGGGAGCATAGCTGCCCTTCCGCCGCCCAACGTAGCGGAAAGCGCCAGAGGCTGCCTTCTCGTAGTCGCCTCGCCCGTAGCCCACGAAGCTAAACTGCACCATGTACACAGCATCTGGAGCACCAGGAGCATACTGCCAGATAGACAAAGGAACTCCACCTTCAGTCGTATCCCGCTTACGGTACCACCCACGACCATATCCACTGACGGAATCTACCCCAACCCAGGTTGCCCCATCCACCAGAGCATAGCCACCTCCCTGGCGAACAGTCAGCCGCCCGTCCGGTGGAGGAGAGCTGCCCTGCAACGGGTTGATGAAGCGGTGTGTATACCCCGCAGCATACTTGTGCGTCTCCCCCGGAGTGCTCCGAAAGGCAAGGGCGGCAATCATTTGGGTGCAATCGTCCTCCACGAACGCATATTCCACCACAATGTGAGAGCGAGCGCTTACAGGACGCCGTGGACGGAATGTAATCTCTGCCCGCCAGTAGTCAATAACGTAATCCTTGTCCTCCCCTTGCTCCTGCAAAACTCCGTTGACCCAGACCCGTTCGCTTCCTGGGACAATGCTGATAGAGGCTCCGTTAGAAGGCTCCCGAACGCGATATGGTCCTGGAAGGCCATCGATAGCATGGAGCACAACTGTGGCTGTCCGTGCCGCGGCAGTGCCCAAGAGTGCGGAAAGCTCCCCCCTGCCAAAGCGAGCGGTTGCTTCAACCCCGGAGAGCTGTTCAATGCCGGTGGAAGTCCGAATCAACGGCGGAGCCGGAAGCTGCCCAGCTTCTGCCTGAAACGTGGGGGAACGAACATAGAGCGCCAGGCGATCGGCATCGGTCAAGGGGATAATACTCCCGTCGGTGGTCAGAGGGAGATGCTCTGCCGAAATGCGTCCTCCCAGCTCTGTTTGCTGTGCAATAGAACCGTGGAAGCCTAATTCCAGCCCTGAGTAGAGCGTAAGCCCAGACCCCGTCTGCAACGTAAAACCTCGCACCAGATGCCCTTGGCGCTGAATACCGACTTCCGTTCTTGCGCTCTCCCTTTCCTGGATCGGGGATGGTGCCGAAGGTCGCTGAGCTTGTGCAAGGAGTGCCTCAGCACCTCGTGCTTGGACAAAGAGTGGAATATAGCGAGCCATTACCCAGAGCCGTACCGTGTCCCGGTACCGGAAGAGGCGCCGAAAATGGAAGCTCAGGCGCACGCACCCGTGACGTGCCTCCACTTCATAGTCCAGCGGAGTCTGGAGCGTATAGAGGGAATCCAGAAGCAGTGTGAGCGTCTGAATGAACGGCACCCCTAAGCAGAAGACAGAATCCGCGGCGGTGAGCGGCATTACACGCTCTACCGTCGGCAGCTCCTGCCCTATAGCTCCAACGAAGAGCACTGCAGGGAGAATACTCCAGCAGCACCACTGCGACATCTCCCTGCCCCCCGGCAACAGCCCTTCCTACTTCTGAAGGCGAAAGCTCTGGACTACTCGCTCAAACACGGGACGGTAGACCGCCTCTTCGGGCTTGTACCAGGTAATGATAATCCGGTACAAGCGCTTGTTCGCCAAGAGGAAATAGGCTCGTCCCTGAACCTGCGCTGCAGGAGCGTAGTCCAGGTAGTACGCCTCACTGCCAGAGATCCGTACAGAGACAGCCTCTGCAGCACGGTAGCGCGGGCGATTTTCCTCCACAATCTTGCGCAAGTCCTGCTGTTGGGATGCATCAAAGACATCCACCTGGATGATACAGTCATTGCGGTCCCCAACGAACCTTACGGAAAACAGCGACGTGGGAACACTTGCACGCTCAGCCCGGAAATTCTCCGGCACTTGAATGCTGAAGCCATTACCCATGTAGTTGCGTAGCGTTTGCGACGGAGGAGCGGGCTGAGCTGGTGCAGAGGCTGTAGGCTGCTTCGGCTGTGGTTGGCGCGCCAAGGTCAAACTGACAATGACCGTATCAACCAACGTCCGATATGCCGGAAATGTCCCACCAAAGGCGGCAACTTCCACCACTGTTGCAAGCTGCCCATCAGCTGAAGCAATGTAGAGCTCGCCCTCCGCATCCCCATCTCGCAGAGGAAAGCGGTAATGAAGCTTGCGCCCCTCTACCCCGCCGATAGATACTGTCTGCACCGGAGCATACACCTCATCGGCAAAGATTTTGCGCTCTTGCAGTAGACTATCAATCCCCCTGCCCTCTAGGGGTACGACCGTGACTTCAATCTTGGCTGCCGTTGGCCCCTCGGCATCCCAACGGAGAAAGCGCTCCAATGCAGCTTCGCTGGACAGAACCAAAAAGCTCTCTCCTGCCAAAGAGCGCACATACCAATTCCGGGGATAGAGAACGGAGAATCCCGTGACCTCATCCGTATAGCGCTCGAACCCCTCAATCGGGGCCGGTTTTGGTAAAGGCTGGCACGCATTCAGTAGACACAATAAAGCGACACCACCGAGAGCATATGCTCGCATTCGGAACCCTGTATCACTGGGACAGACAGCTTCCGTTAGCTACGAAAATACACAAAAGCCATGAGGGCAAGCAAGGGACAACCCTTACTTCGGCAAGGATAGCTGGGAATCAGAAAAGCAAAGGAGTCCGTCGCGACACAGAAGCTCCACCAGCTCCTCAAACCATCGTCGCTGTTGCACCGTCGGCTGCGCCCCAAACAGGCGGCAGGCTGCCTCTTCCACGCTGAGCTCCCCAGCAGCAGCCACAATACGCAAGAGGCGTCCTCGCCACAACCGCCGCGGAACCCCGTCAAAACATGGCTCCTGTCGCCTTTGCCTTCGTGCCTTTTCCCTATCACACCGCCCAGCATAACGGCACCACCGTTGCAGAGGACATTCCATGCACCGCGGTTGCCTCGGATGGCAGTACAGAGCCCCGATGTCCATAAGTCCCTGATGCCACTCTGCCGAAGCACCAACGGGGATAAGCTTGCGGGCTAACTGCTCTATCTGCCGTGGTGACGCCGCCGGCAGTCCTGCCAAGCGCTGTAATACCCGGCGCACATTCGTATCCACAACGGGAACATCCCCACGTCCGAAAGCAAACGTTGCAATGGCCGCCGCCGTGTATGCCCCAATCCCCGGGAGACGCCGCAACTGCTGCGGTTCAGACGGCAGGTGCCCGCTATAGACGTTCACGACCATGCGAGCACACTCCCACAGAAGACGCGCCCGGCGATTGTACCCAAGTCCTTGCCAAGCCCGAAGCACCTCCGCCAACGATGCTTCCGCTAAGCTCTGCAACGTAGGGAATCGGCGCAGGAACTCCGGAAGAACTGCCTGAACCCGCTTAGCCTGCGTCTGTTGCAACATCACTTCGGTGACCAACACTCGATAGGGGTCGGCGGGAAGCTGACGCCACCACAGTAATCGGCCATGCTGGCAATACCACCGAAGGAGTGCGCGTTGCAGTCGGCGGATGGGGAGTGCCTGCATCAGCAGCTTACAAAATATCTCCTAAGCCGTACTGCGCCAACTTCCGGTACAGCGTCCGCTCGCTAATCCCCAATGCCCGAGCCGCTTGACGCCGATTCCCTCCAAAATGCTTGAGGGCAGCAATAATGAGTCGGCGTTCCATATCCTCCAAGCGGAAATCTGCTTCACCTCGGATCGGGATAACAGACTCTTCCCCACGCTGCCCGACCCCTTCCTGCCGGAGCTGCTCCACGCTCTCCTGAAGCCCATAGAGGAGGGGAAGGAACGCTTGTAGTGCTCGACGAAGTTCAGACAGTTCGCTCCGCATATCCAACAGCACCCGGTAAAGCAGGGTAGTATCAAAGGAGGCCAGAGCTCCCCCACCTGACCGCTCACGCCCAAGCATCACGATCGCACGCTCGGTCGGCACTGGTTCATACTCCAAGGGACGCTCCACCGAAGCAGGCTGAAGCTGGGATAAATACTGCTGGACAATCTCCGGCGTAATGTAGGCGCCGCGCTCTAACGTGACCAATGTTTCCACAAAGTTGCGGAGCTCCCGCACATTCCCATGCCAAGGCTGTTGCTGGAGCATGTTCAGCGCCTCCGGAGCAATACCTTCAAATTCAATACCCAGCCTCTCACAGACACGGCTGGCGAAGTATTCTACCAGCAGCGGGATATCTTCCGGCCGCTCCCGCAACGAAGGCAGGTGAATCCGAACCGTGTTGAGGCGGTAGTACAAATCCTGCCGGAATGCTCCTTGGCGGACCGCAGCCTCCAAATCCCGGTTGGTAGCCGCAACGATCCGGACATCCACTCGGCGCACTTCCGAGGAACCCAAGGGAGAAAACTCCCCCGTCTCCAGTACCCGGAGCACCTTGGCCTGCGTACTCAAGGGCATATCTCCGATCTCATCTAAAAAGAGCGTTCCGCGATGGGCAACTTCAAAGAAGCCCTGTCGATCGGTAGTTGCACCGGTAAAGGCTCCACGGACATGCCCGAAGAGCTCCGACTCCAACAGCGTTTCTGGAATCGCCGCACAATTGAGGCTGACGAAAGCAAAGCGTCGGCGAGGACTCAGCCCATGGAGAGCCCGGGCAAACAGTTCCTTCCCTGTGCCCGTCTCCCCGGTTATCAGTACGGTGAGCTCTGTCGGCGCCACTTGCAAGAGAAGACGCATCGCCCGGCGCAGTGCCTCCGAGTGCCCGACGATTCCATAGCGCCACTGCAACAACTGGAATTGTGCTTCCTCTTCGGCAATTACTCGCTGTGACGGCGACGCCATTCCTCCCACCCACCCTCGTAGATATAGAGCCGCCGAAAACCGAGCGCACGCAGCTGCTCAGCCAGAAAGTGACTCAGCTCACACTGCCCACCATCGCAGTAGATAACGATGGGCTTCGTCCGAGGAAGCCCAACAAGCTCAGGAATGTGCGCCGTGAAATCATAGGCGAAGATATTGCGGGCTCCCGGGATATGCCCAGCGGCATAGTCTTCCGGACGACGCGCATCTATGACCAGGATCTCCGGATGCTTGAGGAGTTGGAGAACATGCTCGTAGCGCACAGCCCGGATAACATTTTCCTCCGCCTCCGAAGCTACCGTATCCGCCTTCGCATGGGGCGGAGACACCGCCTGCGATTTCTCCGAGCTGGGCAGCCGCAGTGGTGATCCCGTCACTGTTGCTTGCGATGCCACCACTGTATCACCACGCTCTGCCGAGTTAGCATCCTGTCGTGCCAACTCCTGAAGCTCCCGCTGGAAGGTGGTATCATCAACAACTGGTAACCGCTGCTCCCTCCGCACTAATGGGATCCCCCGGGGGTTCAGCGTATTGTACACCAACCCCACTACAGCAGCAGCCCCTACAATCACTGCAACCTCACGCCATAGTGCCTTCATCGTCTAACCCCTTGCTTGGATTCAGGGTCTCTGACGTACGAGCGCCTTCTCCCGTCCACCCCAGACGACGCATCGCTTGACGCAGTTCCTCAAATGCCTGCTCCGGCGTCTCCACCACCCGCACCAGATGGCGGGAAGCTCCTGCCTCGGGAAACGCCTCTACGACAGCCTGCAACAGCGGTTGCCATCCCTGCCCTACGCAGATAATCGGCTTGTCTGGAAGAAGATTCCTCTCCCGCAATGCCCAGACGGCAAACAGCTCCAAAAGCGTTCCCGTCCCTCCGGGAAAGAGGATATACGCCACCCCTATCTCAACAAGCTTCTGCAGACGCTCTATGTAGCTGTGGACCGTTACCAGCTCATCCACGTACGGATTCGCCGGCCGAGCACTCAGCGCTGCCGTAACAACGCCGATACGACGTACCGGATACAGAGCTGCACCTCGGAGCACTGCTTCCATTACCCCACTATATCCCCCCGTAGCAATCCCAAAGCCAGCTGCCCCCAAAAGCTGCCCGAACCTCATAGCGCCTCGGTAGAGAGCATCCTCTTCCCTTACGCGCCCACTCCCGAAGACAGTGATAACGACGCTCATGGCAGGAACTTCCCAAGCTGAAAAGCAACAACGGTGGGCCCTACCCGCACATAGGGAGCCTCACCACGAAACTCAAAGGGTTTCCCCACGGCAATAGCACCGAGCCCCAAGGGAGTCTCCACCACAATCCCCCCTCCGAGACTGTAGCGCAAGGAAGTCAGACGAATTTGCTGCGGAATCTCCCACACTCCCCCCACATCCCAGCGCACAAACACTTCCGTCGGCATTCCAAGCCGGACAGGACTTGGAAGCAAGTAGGCAATAGATGTGCTCACAGACTGCCTTCCCCGCTGCTCTTCTTCCCGCATTCCCAAGAAACTCCGCATCCCTCCGAGAGAGAAGAATTCCGGTAACGGGAGTGTGGCATCCCCGGCCCCAAAACGGAAAGCTGCCCACAGGCTATGTCCAACACCGACAGGGATAACCCGCTCATAATCCAGTGAAACCCGCACAAAAGCTACACCCCCTTGCAGCCCCGGCATGGTTCCCTCAATCTTCAACTCCATGAATTGCCCACGATGTGGGAATTCAGCCCGATCTCGGCTATCATGGGCATACTGAGCACCCCAGAGGAAGAGCGTGTTAAACGGGGGCTGCTCTGTAGCACTCTCCCGCTGTCGCTCGTAGCGCAACCACCCTTCTAATAAGTCCACCGGCTGGAAGGGAAAACCAACAGACACACGCAGTCCGTAACGCTGTCGGCGACGTTCGCCGACCACCTCCGTATTCCAACCCGATGATGTCGGACGTTGAGCGAATACCCGTACAAGCTGGCTCTGGGCATAAGCCCGTAGCGCCATTGTTGCCCATACTTCTGGGAAAACCCGCTGCACCCTCAGCTGCAAGACTCCAAGCGCATCGCGGGGTCCCACCCCCACAGAAAGCTGCCATTCACCTATCTGCGACAATCCCCTCCGGTAAGCCGCCTCCAACCACAAGCGGGTATAGTGCTCATTGTCCGTACGGATCCCAATGTGGAGCCGCTCGGAGGGCTCCCGTTCCGCCACGAAACGCATGTGGACTCCTGAATCCCCTTTCCACATACGGACCTCCAACGTGCGGAAAACCCCCGACCGCTGTAACTGCTGCCACCTCTGCCAGAAGAATGCCCACTGGAGTGAAACTCCGGGACGAAGATGCAACAACTCCGCTATCTCGCGGCACTGTGTTGCCGGCAGCCCTGCACACGTAATCTGCTGCACCCTCTCAGCCTGCAACCACACCTGGAGGCAAGAATCACCGACCGCCCATTCTACCGGGCGAACGAAGGAATACCCACACCTGCGGAGCCATCGGAGAAGTCGCCACTCCAGTTGCCTCCGTACTACTGGGCTGGAGGATACCCCTCCCTCCCGACTCACCTGCTGCCCAAGGAAGAAAGCAATAGGCTCCGGCACCCCCCATACCTCTACCTGGGAATACTCTGCATACGGCTCCGCTTGGCATTGCAAGACAAATCCCACTTCATTCCACTGCCAGCGGAAAGACAAGCAGCGATAAAAACCAGAGGCACCTATGGAAAGCAGGGTCCCTACAACGTATGGCAAGGACATGCCTTGGAGAAGAGTGCATTGCTCAGCATCCTCCCGCTGGAAGCCGATAGCGTGCACTGCTGCTACCTTGGGAGCATAACCTCCGCCGATCTCTGCTCCAACGGCTACCTGGGCAACCGAATCCCAAAAGCGCTGGAGCCGAGCCTGGAGCTGCCGGATCGCCTGCTCCGCCGCCTCCCGCCCGCGAGCAATGAGCTCAGCAAAGCCGCGAAACTCCAAGGTTCCATGCTGCCCCAGCTCTGGCTCAATGAGAACATCAGCCGCAGCACGATCTGCTTCCACAAACGTGCGCATAAGGAGCGAGATGCTCTGGTCAGCAATTGCCCACGGAGTCTCTAACTCTGTGCGCAAAGGCGCCGTCGTGTTGACAGCAACGATAAAGGCATTCGGAAACTCCCGTCGGGCAAGGCGCACTGGCAGATTTGCCTGGAGCCCTCCATCGACCAACAGCAGCGTGTCCCACTGCACCGGTGTATACCGTAACGGGAAGACCGCGCTCGCCCGCATTGCCAACGCAATGTCCCCTGAGCGAAGCAGGACAGGACTCCCTCGGACAAGGTCAGTGGCTACGGCCCGAAAACGACACCGCAGATGGTCAAAATCAGCAGCACCATACGGCGATGCCCCAACCAGCTCCTGTAAGAAAGCCGTCATCCGGATTCCTGAGGAAGCTGCCAATGGCAGCACAGGACGGAAGTTTTCAAAGTACAGCGTCAGCAGACTTCGATCCTCCTCCGCTCGCTGGTCAACAAAGAGATCGGAACGTTCATACTGTCGGAGGGAGAGCAGTTCTTCCCAGTCCGTTGCATAGACCAGCGCCTCTAATTCCTCAGCAGTATAGCCACAGGCGTAGAGCCCTCCTAAAATTGCCCCGATGCTACTTCCCACGATCGCATCAGGGACAATGCCCGTCCGTTCCAGAACTTGAAGTACGCCAATTTGGGCAATCCCCCGTGCACCGCCCCCACTGAGAACAAGCACAATTGGCGGACGCAAGCGCCAAGGCTCTTCAACCGTCCACTCCCCTGCCTGAGCCGTAAGCCCCCCCGACTCCCCAAAGAATCCAACAAGCAGCAGGGGTACACCCCACCTATGATGCCTTAGGAATCCGACCATCCCGTCTCCATTCCTCGTACACCTGCTGCGCCCCCAAGTAAAAGGGGAGCATTTGCTGCTCAAACATCCGACGGTGTCGGAGCGCTAAGAGGGCTAATTCTTCCGTTCCAGCATGGGTGAATACGTCCGTGCGTGGTGGATGGCGCACCAATTCCACAAGGCGCTCTGCAATTTCATCGGCAGAGAGGACCTTCGGTAAAGGTGCCAGCGGGAGAGCCCGCTGGCGGGCAATCTGCCGTGAACGCCGCACTGCCTCTTCAAACAACAGCCCCAAGGGCCCCCCTTCCGTTGCTATCCCCCACTCCGTATCCACCGCCGCCGGGCATACGACTGTGGCCTCCACACCGGTTCCAATCAATTCCGCCCGCAGAGCTGCAACGAATCCAACGGCTGCATGCTTGGCCGCCACATAGGCACTGTTGTACGGATACCCCCATTTCCCCGCCACACTAGCAATGACCAGGATGTGCCCACGGCCCTGGGCTTTCATGATAGGGAGGGCGGGTGCCGTGACATACCAGAGCGCAAACGCGTTCACAGCAAAGATGCGCCACAGCTGCTCCGGTGTCGTCTCCTCAACAGACGCCAGATTCCCTCGCCCGGCATTGTTCAGCAAGACATCCAATCGTCCAAAATGCTCCACTGTTCGCCCAATAAGCCGACGACACTCTTGCGGATCGGTTACATCTGTTGGCACCACTAAAGGCGTTCCTCCCAACCGACGGACCTCCCCTGCAACAGCTTCTAACCGCTCCCGCCGTCGAGCTGCTAAAACTACCTGCACTCCCTCCCGTGCAAAGCGACGCGCTGCTGCAGCTCCAATCCCAGACGATGCCCCCGTGATGACAACAACTGTCTCCGACGTCAACTCCATTGTCTCTTTCTCTCGAATCCCATATCGAACTCACGCTCCTCACCACCACACCACCGCCACCCAATTCAGCGAATCTCAAACCCCGTAAACTCCCCGACGGCTTCCCTCCATTGGACATCCACCCGCTCTATGCGAGCCGCCCGAGGTCCAATGCGTATCAAAGATATGAGCTCCTCCACCGCTGCCGGCGTACCCTCTACTACTGCTTCCACACTCCCGTCTGGGTTATTGCGCACGTATCCCTTTATCCCCAACCTCCGAGCATGGTGGAGCACGAAGTAGCGAAACCCAACTCCCTGGACTCGCCCGCAAACGCGGATATAAGCCCGCACCACCATCTCTGAGCACTGGAGGACATTCCACAAGAACAAAATTGCAGAGAAGACCTGGCGCAATTTACCCCATTTTAAGGGAGCGACCCTAATTTTGCTCCCGGCCCAGTACCCCATTCCATGATCCGCCTTCTCCACACGGCTGACTGGCATTTAGGTAAGCGCCTGGGACGCTTTGAACGATTATCCGAGCAGCAGCGCGCTTTGGAGTCACTCCTACACTACGCCGACGAAGAAAAAGCTGACGTCGTGCTTATCGCCGGGGATATCTTTGATACTGCCAATCCTTCGGCAGAGGCACAGTCTCTATTCTACTCCACTCTCAGCGAATTATCCCGGAAGGGGGAACGTCCTGTCATTGTTGTCGCAGGAAACCATGACTCCCCTGAGCGTCTGGAAGCCGCTGCTCCATGGGGACAACCCTTGGGCATTCTCCTTTTGGGCTTTCCCGAAAGTATTCCCCCACCAGCAGGAAGCCCACTCGGACACGGCCTCATCTCTGCCAGCGCCCCAGGCTGTATTGTGCTTCAGCATCCTCGCTGGAGATATCCCCTCCGCATCCTACTTACTCCCTACACCTCCGCATACCGCCTCGCTCAATTGCCCGAAAACCTCGGGGAATGGCTCCGTCACTTCTGGAACAGAGCCCTCCAGGTCTGTTGTCCTGAGGAAACAGCCCCAACCGTTCTCGTAGCTCATCTGTACTGCCGCTCTGCTGATGGTCAGATTTTTCAGGAAGATGAAGAGGAAAAGCCCATCATCTTCGGTGGGACTGAGCCGCTCCCTCCCGATATCTTCCCCGAAAGCGTTGATTACATTGCCCTGGGGCACCTTCACCGTCTCCTCGTCCTCCGCTCCGATCGCCCCTCCATTGTCTATGCCGGCAGCCTCCTCCAATACAGCTTCTCCGACCCGGAGACAGAAAAATCCGCCGTGCTGGTTGAACTATCCCCCTCAACCGCCCCGCGATGGCAACGCCTACCGCTCCGCGGAGGGTACCCCCTGCGCCGTCTGCAGTGCTTTAGTGTAGATGAAGCCCTCTCGGCCCTCACCCACCATACGGAGGCCTATGTAGAGCTTACCCTCAACCTAGAACAAGCACTCTCTGCCGAGGATTATCAGCAGCTCTGGCACGCACACCCTCGGTTAGTACGCCTTCTTCCGACTTCCAGTACGAAGAGCTCTCCCCCACCCCCGCTGCCCGAAATTGCCCAAGGTTTTGGCTCCTCTGAGGAACACTTCGTTACACTGTTTACCGCCTTCTTCCGCTCCCGGAAGAGGATGGACCCTGACCCCGCTTTACAGGAACTCTTCCGGGAGATTTTGCGCGAACATCGCAACCGATCCACGCTGCCATGATCCCATTGGAGCTTTCCTTAGAAGGACTTTTCGCCTACCGCAGCCGCCAGACATTGGACTTCCGTCCATTGATTGACGCCGGTCTCTTCGGAATCCTCGGACCCACCGGTAGCGGAAAATCTGCCCTCCTGGAGGCAATCCTCCTGGCACTCTACGACCGATGTCCCCGGAAAGAGGGCAATAGTCTTGCCCCTATCCTCAACCGGAATAGCAGCAGCCTCTCCATAGAATTGCGCTTCCAGCTGGAAACCGCCCATGGGGCTCAGCTATACCGCTGCCTCTACCAGGCAAGCTTCACCCCAAAGGGGAAGCTCCGGAGCAAAAAGCACCTTCTCCAACACTGGGACGGCAGGGAATGGCGCCTCTGTAGCACCTCACCGGAAAGCGTTATCAGTGAACTCCTCGGACTAGATTATGCCAACTTCTGTCGTGCCATCCTGCTGCCCCAGGGACAATTCCAAAACTTCCTTCTCCTCACCCCCGCCGAGCGCGCAGAAGTTCTCCAGCAACTCTTCCAGCTCTCCCACTACGACGTATATGACACCATCAGTACACTGGCCCGTGAAACCTCCATCCACCTAACCGAACGCCACCGAGCTTATACCGAACTTCAGGAACGCACCTCCGACGAACTCTTCCTACAACTGCAGCAGGAATCCGAACACCTCCGCCATCAAGTAGAGCAATGCGAAAGCAACATCCGAAAGCTGGAAGAAGAGGAAAAACAGCTTTCCCTCCTGCAGAGCCACTGGCAGAAATACGAAGAGCTGCGCAAAAGGCTTCAAACCCTCCAACAGCAGGAATCCTCCCTATTGCAACGGCATCGCCTTCTTGAAATCTGCCTCCGCCTCCAGCCCCTTTGGGAGCGCCTCCGCAGACTTCAAGAGGAGTACAACCGCGCTGCTGAGCAACTAAAGCAAAAGCAACAGGAGGAAAAGAAGCTTCGCTCCGAGCTGGATACCCTGCGGGCACAGTACGAACCTATGAGGCGCATCTACGAACGCCGCCATCTGCTCCAGCAGGAACAGCAGCTCCACCAAGACGCCCTCCACTATACCGAGCTTTGCGCAAAGCAACAGGAACTTCTCCTCCGTCTGCAAAAAGGAGAACAACTTCTGCGCGAACGTGAGCACAAGTACCAAGAGCTCCTCCAACGGCTGGAGGAGCTTCACTACCGGCAGAAACAGTGGAGCGAAGAGCTCTCCCTCCTTCCGGAAATCATCCACTGGTACGACCGCGCCCGGTCTCTCCAAGGAGAGCTCATCCGCGCCCGCTCCGAACACGAGCGATTGAACCAGAAAGAGCGCGCCTTGCTCCGTGACCTCTACCATCGGTGTCAGGCGTTACCGATAGAACTACGTCCTACCGCAGCTGAAAGCACCGAAGCAGTCCAGGAGCTGGAGCAGATCGTGATTCGCTTAGAGAACACCCTCCTCCAGAGTCAGCAACAACTGGAATCCCTCTTACGCCTTCAGCACGCTGCTGAGCTGGCACGTTCTCTTGTCCCTGGTGCGCCTTGCCCAGTCTGTGGCTCTACCTCACACCCCAATCCTTGCCCTCCTGACCCCACACTGCAAACCCGTTCCCAAGAGCTCCGAACTGAGGTTGAAAATCTCCGAAACACCATCAACTGCCTGCGGGAGTGGCTTACCGAACTCCGGAGTCGCTTGGAAGAGCTTACTGAACAACGCCAAAGGATTCAGCACTCCTTGGCTAGCCTTGAACAGTCTCTCCGCGAACACCGGCACCGCTTCCGCTGGAGCTGTTGGGATCCGGAAAACCCCAGCGAAGGTCAGCGCGCCCAGTCTTACTGCGATGAGCTCAGACGGAAGCTCCAAAACAGTGCAAAAGAAGAGGAGCAACTCCGACAACAGCTTGCTACCGTGCAGAAAGAGAAAGATTCCTTAAGCCAACACTATGTCCGACTTGCTGCCGAACGAGATTCCCTGCAGGAAGAGTGCGAATTCCTCCGTCAGAAACTTCCCGACAAACTTCTAACCGCCCCCTCAGATACCCTCCGCCGTCGGCTCCAGGAGATACAAGAGCAACACCAACGCCTAGAGCAAGAATACCCACGCATAGAACAGGCATACCAAGAACGGCACCATCGTCACACCCATCTCCTCGGAGAATGCGAACAACTCAAACGCCGACTCCACGAACTAGAGATTGAGCTCCAGCACCAGCGTGCACTCTTCCAGCAGCGATGTACCGAAGAAGCTCTCTCCCCCGAAGAGGTGGCCAACAGCTTGGAGTACACCCCTGACATCGCTTCAGAACTGCATCGCCTCCAGCGCATAGAAGCCCACCAGAAAGCCCTTGAAGAACAACTTCGCCAGTTGGAACCCGAAGCCATACGCTACGACCCCATCGCCCACGAGCACCTCCGAACTCAACTCCAGCACGCCCGGCAATCTTTACAAACACTCCAGCATCGGCTAGGGCAACTTCAGGAAAAATTGTCCAGCCTCGAACGCGACCGACAGCAGCAAAAGGAGCTCCAACGCCAGATAGAACGGCTCTCCATCCGGAATCACCAACTGACGGAGCTGGAAAAACTCTTCCGCGGCGGCGCCTTCATCCGCTTCATCGCCCAAACGTACTTGCACAGCCTTTGTGAAAGAGCTAACCTCTACTTTCGCCAATGGACCCACGGCAGCCTAGCGTTGGAAGTAAGCGAAGAGGCCCACCTTACTATCCGGGATTTCTCCCACAATGCCAGCCTCCGCCCTGTCCGAACTCTCTCCGGAGGACAACTCTTCCAAGCCTCCCTGGCATTGGCATTAGCACTTTCGGATATGGTGCGCGCCACCTCCGGACTCCGACGATGCCTTTTCTTCATCGACGAAGGGTTCGGCAATCTGGACCGAGATAACCTCGCACTCGTCTTAGACACCCTCCGCCAACTTCGTCGTCAAGGGCGCCTGGTTGGTATCATCTCCCATCGGGAAGAATTGCAGCAAGAGCTGGATAGCTATGTCCGCATCTCCCGCCATGAGCAATATGGATCCATCATCCACGCTCGGGACCACAGAGACTCGGGATATCTATCTAATCGCCCAGACTCATATTGACCCCGTCTGGCTCTGGGACTGGCAGGAAGGTGTCGCCATCACTTTGGCAACTTTTCGGAGCATCGTCGCCCTGTGCCGACGATATCCTCAGTTGCGTTTCAACCAAAATGAAGCCCTGCTCTACCAGTGGACGGAGCACTACGAGCCGGAGCTATACGACCAGATTCGCCATCTTGTCCGTTGCGGTCAATGGCATATTGCCGGGGGATGGTATCTACAGCCCGACTGCAACCTCCCATGCGGGGAGGCAATGGTACGACAAATCCTGCTGGGCCGCCGCTACTTCGCTCAGCGGTTTGGAGTAGAACCCACCGTTGCCCTGAATGTAGACTCGTTTGGACACAGTCGCGGGCTCGTTCAAATACTGGTACGCAGCGGCTATCGGGCTTACCTGTTCTGCCGTCCCTCACGGGCCCGACTCCCTCTGCCTCAGCCCCTTTTTCTATGGGAGGGAGTGGATGGCTCCCGAATCATAGCGCTCCGAGTAGACTCCCACTACAACACGGCTTTCGGAAAAGCGGCAGAAAAGCTCCGCTCCGTCGCTGCCACCACAGCCAATCCTGCTCCACTCCTTTTTCTCTGGGGTGTTGGAAACCACGGGGGCGGCCCCACTGAACAGGACCTCCGTGCATTTGAGCAACTACAAAAAGAGTTCCCCACCTGGCGCCTCCATCACGCCACCCCCGAGGAATATATTACCGCCGTGGAATCCACACTTTCTGCACTCCCCATCGTTACCCATAGCTTGCGTCCGTGGGCGGTTGGCGCATACACCACGAATATCCGCCTGAAACAACTGTATCGCCGCGCCGAAGAACGCTTACTGACCGCAGAACTTGTATCCACATGCGCCGCATTTCATAGACTTTTGCCCTACCCGACCGAGCAGCTTCGCCAATCTTGGCAAGATCTCCTCCTTTGCCAATTCCATGACATCCTCGCCGGCACCTGTACGGAATCGGCCACCTTCTCGGCCCTGCAACGTCTCCAACGGGTTTTGCACATAGCCGACGAGCTCCTCTTCCGTGCCTTTGTGGCTTTCAGCGCCGGACAAGCGCCAGCAGCCCCCGGAGAATTCCCCATCCTCGTCTACAATCCCCACCCTTACCCGGTGACGACGCTCATAGAGTGTGAATTCCAACCCGAGGAACCTAACCGTTCCGAGCTGCATGCCCTGCCTGTGCTTTTCACCGAGACGAATGAGCCCATACCGTGTCAAGAATTACGCCCTGAGAGCAATCTCCGTCAAGACTTCCGGAAACGGATAGTTTTTCGTGCAACCTTACAGCCCCAGCGCATGCATCGCTTCCGATGTTACCTCCAGCTGGTCCCGCCGCCACCATTGCCAACGACATCGGACCCTAACTGGATACGGGTCCACACACCGGAGATGGAGGTGTGGATTAGTCGGCACACTGGGCTTTTGGAACACTACCGTGTCCATGGGCAAGAGTATGCGCGCAGTGGGATGGCACGCCTCCTTGTCATTGCCGACACTGCCGACGCATGGGGTATGCACGTTCGTCACTTTCGCCGAAAAGCCCGCCCTTTCCGTCTCCTGCCCAAAGACAAGGCTGCCTGGTTCGCCGGCGTACCAGAGCCTCTTCACCCTGTCCGGATCATTGAGAAAGGAAAGCTTTGCACTATCGTCGAAGTTCTCCTCCACCATCGGTACCGTTCGTTTGCCTGCCTTCACTATGTAATCCCACACGAGGGAACAGAAATAGAGCTCCGCCTGAGGCTATTCTGGAACGAACGGGACAGTCTCCTAAAGCTTGCCTTTCCAACGCGGCTCATACATGCCCGCTGTTATGGACAAAGCCTCTTCGCCGTTGAAGAGCTCCCAACCAATGGTTCCGAGCAGGTTGCTCAACGCTGGATCTGCTTAGTAGAGGAGCCACGGGCTTTCAGCTGCATTACCGACAGCACATACGGGCTGGACTGCCGAAGTGGTGAACTCCGTCTCTCTTTAGTGCGTTCGCCTGCTTACTCTGGGCATCCCGTCGCCGGAAAATCGGAAATTGTACCAACTGACCGATTTACTGTTCGGACTGACCAAGGAGAGCACCGATTCCGGTTTTGGCTCAATGCCGGAGAAAGCACCCATCGTCTCTGTGCACTTGAGCGGGAAGTCCAAGTTCACCTCTACCCTCCCATTACCCATTTCTTCTACCCTTCCGGCTCGGGGGCATCCACCTCCCCGCTCCTTGTCTTGGAGGACGATCCCAGCGTGGTGCTCACAGCCCTGAAAAAAGCCGAAGATGATGACACTCTCATCGTCCGCCTCTGGGAGCCAACCGGGCAAGCTCGGCGCTGTACCCTGCACTTCCCTGCCTTTGGATTCAGTACCCCTATCGCCATACCTCCATATGCGATCATAACCCTCCGCGTAGATCCTCATCAGCGAACCGTGACAAACCTCAACCTCCTGGAACATCCCATTTAAGCCCAACCAGGCAGAAAGGCGCCCTTCTATCGGATGGTTCGTCGGAGACAGATTATCCCCACCAGAGCCATCCCGTGGGGAAACCTTTGCGTGCGAGCTTCTTCTACCTACCGAACCTTAGCGGAACCTTGGGGAAGCGGCGTATTCTTAGACTCTTTTACCGATACATCCTCCTCAGCGCTCCCGGAGGTCCAGCGAGAGGCGGATCGGCGAGATAGGGAAGTTCCACTGTCAATGGGACTTTCGGGAACCTCCGGGATTCGGTACTCCAACTGCCCAGTAAAGCGTTCCTTCATCGCCAGGAACGTCGGCTTAGGAATGCTCTCAAACTCCAATGCAATCCGCAGCTGCTCCTCTTGCAACCGGCGGGATGTGTAGATATCCCCTTCGGACTCGCTATCGCCAATGAGGTCGGCAATTCGCTCCTCCAACTTCTGGCGGATATAGACAGCCAAATCATTTGCCCGCAGGCTCATCGCCACGATGGCGGGATAGAGGGTACCTCTCTTGTCCTCTTCCATCCGCACCTCCACCGGGTTGACAATATAGGTGCTCATGGCATTGGCACGACGGCATTGTGTAACCACTGCAGGGTATGGTGACGTTCCAAAGCTCAAATTATGGCGAGGTAATCTATGCTCAATGCTCTGCTGGTGAGATCGCCAGAATCTGGTAGTAGCGCTGACTTCCAATTAACCGAGCTGCGGTCATAAGCTGGACATCTTGCAGGAGGAAGCGTTCCTTAAGACGCCATGCCGGAAGAAACCGTGCCAGAATTTCCCGCTCCAGCAAAGGCAAGAGATGTTCCTGGTGTTGGACCAACAGCGACCGCTCCTGTTGCCGGAGCTGGTCGGCAAGGCGCTCCACCTGACGGAGAAGGGTCGGCGACTCCGTGTGGCGCGCATGCTCCAAAAGCGTTGTCAAGGCTGCCCGCACTGGATAGAGTTTCTCTGCCTTTCCGTGAGCGATAAGGAAGTTCTCAAACTCGGCGATTACCTTCGGCGTTACTCGGAAACCATCGGGCAAGCGCTCATACTGAGCCGCATAGGCCGTTGCAAAGCGGAACAGCCAGCCTTCACGCTGTAGCCACCGCAGCGCTTCCGGCAGCGAATCCTCCGCTTCTACCACTACATCCGGCTGCACCCCCGCATTGCCAAACACAATGCGCCCATTCCGAGTCGCAAAAGGGCGCGATGTCTCCTGGGATGCTTTGTGAGCAACGAAAGGAACCGCAAACTTCTGTACCGTGCGCCCCGAGGGCGTGTAGTACCGCGCCGTCGTCAGCCGAAGCACCGTTCCATGAGGAAGCGACAACACAGACTGCACCAAGCCCTTCCCCACGGAAGGAGTCCCAACAATGAGGGCACGATCCAGATCTTGCAAGACCGCCGCAATAATCTCCGAAGCACTAGCACTCCCACCGTTGATAAGCACAGCTAAGGGTAGCTCCGTCTCCTGTGGAGAAACGTAGGCGTAGTAGACCCGGTCGTTTTGCGAATCACGCCCACGGACAGTTACCAACGGGGTATTTGCTGGAACGAAGAGACCGCAGATATTGACAGCCACATCTAACAATCCCCCTGGGTTATCACGGACATCCAAGATAATCCCTCGCAGCAGTGCCCGCTGGCGAAGCGCCGCCCACGCCTGCTGTACCTCCTGCACGGCCCTTCGGGAAAAGCGCTCCAAGCGCACGTATCCAATCGTATCGTTCACAACTTGGGCAAGTGTTACTGCTGGAAGGCGAATCTCTTCTCGGCGGACTATCAACCGCAGGGTATCATATCCACCCGTGAGCCGCTCGCGCAAGAGCACCAACCGAACTGTCGTGCCAGGTTCTCCACGAGTGTAGCGGCGGAGCTGCCGTGCAGGAAGTCGCAAGACAACTACACTATCAATTTGGTAGAGCCGGTCTCCGACACGCACTCCCGCACGCCATGCATCGGAGTTTTCATGGACCTCCACAACCGTCAGGAGGCTATCCTCCCGCAGCGCCGCAACAATCCCAATACCCGTATAGGAGCCCGTCGAGAGGATATCGAGCTCGTCACTACCCTCCTCGTCAATGTAGCGGCTATAGGGATCCAATTGCTTTAGCATCGCCTCTGCACCCGCCTCCAGAAGAAGCTCAGGATCTACCGGCTCAACATACTGCGTCAGTACGGAGCGGACCAAGGCAGTGAAAATGTCCACTACTTTGGCAACCCTTGTTACGATGGCTTCCTGGGCTACCACAACGGCAATACCCCCCGACAGCATCGGAATCCCAATGCCGAGTGCCCAAAGAAAGCGCCTATCCCGACGACCCATTCAGTGCTCCTCAGAAGGGCAGTTGAACACGTTCCCACACATATGTGGCCACTTGATGCAGGGGGATTCGTACTTGCTCCATTGTGTCCCGATCCCGCACGGTGACAGTCTCATCCTGGAGTGTCTGTCCATCTACAGTAACACAAAACGGCGTGCCAATCTCATCCTGGCGGCGATACCGGCGCCCAATGGCGCCGGAATCATCGTACTCTGCACGTACACGACGACGCACCTCCTCGTAGAGCCTGCGGGCAACTTCCGGCATCCCCTCCCGGTTCACCAATGGGAAAATCGCCACCTTGACGGGGGCTAATGCTGGATGAAGGCGAAGGACAATGCGCTTCTCCGTACTCCCTCGTTCAGCAGGGATAGTTTCCTCATCATACGCATTACAGAGAAACGCCAAAAACGAGCGAGTGGCTCCAGCAGATGTCTCCACCACATAGGGAATGTAGCGCTCTCGGGTAACCGTATCTACGTACTCCAGCCGTTTGCCCGAATACTCCTGATGGCGTCGCAGGTCAAAATCCGTCCGCGAATGTATCCCCTCCAATTCACCCCAACCGAAGGGGAAGAGAAACTCAATATCCACCGCTGCCGCTGCATAGTGCGCCAGCTTCTCATGCGGCTTGATCCGCAACCGCTCCTCCGGTATGCCCAACAGGCGATACCAACGGTAGCGCTCCTGTAGCCAATAGTCAAACCACTCCCGTTCTGTTCCAGGCTTGACGAAATACTGCATCTCCATCTGCTCAAATTCCCGCGTGCGGTAGAGAAAATTCTTCGTCGTCACTTCGTTCCGGAAGGCTTTGCCAATTTGAGCAATCCCAAAAGGAATTTTCTGTCGACTGCTCTGTAGCACGTTGAGGAAATTCACATAGATGCCCTGTGCTGTCTCCGGACGCAGGTAGACGATACTGCTGTCATCCTCCACTGGACCAAAGAAGGTCTTGAACATCAGATTAAAACGGCGAACCTCCGTCCATTCCCGCGTTCCAGAGACTGGATCGGGAATCTGCGCCTCTACGATAATGCGGTAGTAATCCTGCGGCTCCAACGCCTCTCGGAGCCGTCCCTCCCAGTAGGAAGCTTCTTCCTGCCGCCCTTTGGCACGGAGACGCTCAATGTAATCTTCAATCAGCGTATCAGCTCGGTAGCGTACTTTGCTGACTTTGTTGTCTACCATGGGGTCGGAAAACTGCTCCACATGCCCGCTGGCCTCCCAAACGCGAGGATGCATCAGAATTGCCGCATCTAATCCTTCAATATCCTCCCGCGATGTCATGTCTCTCCACCATGCCTCCTTCACATTCCGGAGGAGCTCGACGCCCAACGGACCGAAATCCCATACGCCATTGAGTCCACCGTAGATTTCGGAGGACTGGAAAACGAAACCCCGCCGCTTTACCAAGGAAACAACCGCCTCCAATGAGGGTGCCGCCATCCGTGAGGAGCTTCCCCTGCTGGAACATATCAACCGTCACTAAGTTTGCAATTTAGCAAAAGCCGTCGTCCGCACCTTCCATGGACAATCCCGAAGCCCAGGAATACAGCGAACTTCTTGGGCGCATCCGCTGGGAACTCCTGACAGGCGCCCGAGCATGGCAGGAAGGAAATGCAGGGAGGGCACGAACCTGCGCACGCCGAGCCGTGGCATGGCTTGTGCAAACGCTCTCCCACATGGGCTTGGCATCGTACGGCTCTCACGTCGGGGAGAACCTCCGCCGGCTGGTCGCCGATGAAACCCTGCCTGAAGCCGTACGCCATGCCGCAGAACGCCTCCAGGGTGGTGCACGAGCACAATTGTCCGGTGCCCTTTATAGTCTCTACCCTCTGCATGACGCCGGTATCATTCTGCGCCATTTTGCCCAGCGACTTGGCATCGCGGACGAAGTTATGTCTATGCTAACTGAGCTGAACCTATGCGATCCCCCCTCTGCCTCTTTGTAGGAATGCTCTGCATTGTCCTCCCAGCATGGGCGCAGACCCCTTCTCCCGTCCGACTCGAAGTCCATCCACGCTCCCTCCAGGGTTCCGCTGGAGATACAGTCACGGTGACTGTCCGCATGCATTTGGCAGCAGGATGGTACACTTACGGACTCAAAGCCCAGCTCAATGATGAGGGCATCGGACCGGAACCTCTCCAGTTGAGTCTCTCGCCCTCCTCACTCTGGCAACCGGCAGGAACAATCCGCGCTCCCCAACCGCAGCGCAAGTATGACGAAGGCTTCTCCATGGAGGTGGAGTACTACACCGGTTCGGCAACTTTCCATATCCCTGCACGCCTCCGTGCTTCAGAGCCCGGGAGGTACACAGGATACGTGACCATTGTCTACCAAGTCTGCGACTCCACCCGCTGCCTTCCCCCGGAGGAGGTACGGCTCCCTGTCCGAGTAGTAGTGATCGCTTCCTCTGGGGAAAAGGCTCTGGAAGCTGTCTCCTCAGCTACAACGGAACCATCCGTCCCTGCAACCCCACCCACCTTTACAGGGCGCAATGTCCAAAACCCTCGCCCGACCACAATGAATATGGCAACACCGGAAGATATCTGGCCCCTGCTCGGGATCGCTGCCGGTGCTGCAGCCTTTGCCCTTCTGACCCCTTGTGTCTTCCCCATGATTCCGATTACAGTCTCCTTCTTCACCAAGCAAGCCGAGCGTAATCGGCGCCGCGTCCTCCGGAATGCCCTTCTCTATGCCCTCGGCATCATGACGACGTTCGTGGGTCTTGGATTCCTCCTGTCGCTCCTCTTTGGAGCTACGGGAATCCAGGAGTTTGCTACAAATCCGTGGGTCAACCTCTTGATTGCAGCCCTCTTCATCGCCTTTGCCTTGAATCTCTTCGGTGCCTACGAGCTGATCCTACCCGCAAAGCTGCTGAATTATCTCCACCGAATCTCCGAACAGCAAAGCATTACCGGAGTCCTACTTATGGGGCTGACCTTTTCCCTGAGCTCGTTCACTTGCACTGTTCCTTTCGTTGGCACAGCACTGGTCGCCATTGCCAGCGGGAAGTGGTTTTATCCTCTCATCGGCATGACAGTCTTTGCCGCTGTTTTCGCTGCCCCTTTCTTTCTGCTCTCTCTTTTCCCTGCGGCCCTGACGGCATTACCTCGCGCAGGGACATGGATGAACAACCTCAAGGTCGTTATGGGGCTACTGGAATTGGCAGCTGCGGTCAAATTTCTCAGCAATGCTGACTTAGTCTGGGGATGGGGCATTCTTTCGCGAGAGCTCTTCCTTGCCAGCTGGGTATTCTGTGGAGCCCTCATCACGCTCTACGTGCTCGGGCTCTTCCGGCTGCCCCATGATACACCGGTGGAGCATGTCGGACCGGTGCGGATTTTGGTGGCGGTAGCGTTCGGTACTCTCACCCTTTGGCTGGCAACGGGTCTATGGGACAAGCCATTAGGTGAGTTAGATGCTTACCTCCCTCCACGGGACTACTACGAGCTGCTGGACAAGGGGAATGCCGTGGCCCGTTCCGAGGTATCGTCGGCATCACTGACGTGGTATGAAAGCCTTGAACCAGCTTTCGCCGAAGCCCGCCGCCTGCATAAGCTCATCTTCATTGACTTCACTGGCTTCACTTGCACCAACTGCCGCTGGATGGAGACCAATATGTTCTCCAAGCCACAGGTTCAACAGCTCCTGGCACAGATGGTCCGTGCCCGCCTCTTCACCGATCGGCGCACTGAACCATACCTTTCGCACAAGCGCTTCCAGCAGGAACATTTTGGCACGGTCGAGCTTCCTTTCTACGCTATCCTTCGTCCGGACACCACCGTCATTGCAACGGCTGGCTTCACACGCGATATGGATACCTTCGTCTCCTTCCTCCGTAATGCTCTGAGCACCTCCAGCGCTTCACTCCCATGAGGGTACACCCATGGCACGCATGACCCATTATGTACGGGTGCGAACAATAGAGCGTTTCCTGGAAGCGCTTACCGCTTTCATGCGTACTATCCGCCATCTCCGCTCTACAGCCGCCCTGCTCAGCTGGGACCAAGAAACGAATATGCCTGCTCATGCGGCGGAGCGGCGCGCCCAACAATTGGCAACCTTAGAGGAACTCATCCACCGGGAATTCACGGCACTCTCTACCCGACGTCTTGCCGAACGCGCGCAGGAACTTCTCCCCTCGCTTCCCGACAGCAAGCAGCCAATGGTGAGACTCTTCCTTCGCGAGTATCGGCGAATTGCCTCTCTTCCCCGCCGCCTCCTCCGTGAATTGGCTTACACACAAGCCCTGGCAGTAGAAAGCTGGCGCTATGCCCGCCGAGAAAACGACTTTAGCCTCTTGGCTCCTTATTTACGCAAAATCCTTGAACTGAAGCGTGAGCAAACCGAATGCTACGGATACACCGAACACCCCTACGACGCCTTGCTGGAGCTCTACGAACCCAATCTCCGTCTGGCACAGCTACACCCACTCCTGACCCAAGTCGCAGAAAAGATGCGCCATCTCCTCGCGTGGGTTCACGAACGTCCCCATCCCCCGACACCGAGCTTCCGGAACCCCGTACCGTGCGCCGCTCAATTTATGTTGGGTCGCTCCCTCTGTGAAGCCATTGGGTTCAATCCCCAACGAGGCCGGATTGATTACTCCACCCATCCTTTCTGCGTCGGGCTGGCGCCGGAGGATGTTCGCATCACAACCCGCTGTCAGGAATCCGATCCACGCGTGTGCATCTACAGCTTGCTCCACGAGCTAGGCCACGCCCTCTACGAACAGAACCTGCCCACCGAACTGGCAGATACCTTCGCTGGCGAGGGTGCTTCCACAGCGCTCCACGAGTCACAGTCCCTGCTATGGGAGGATATCATTGGGCGCAGCTTTGCCTTCTGCCGCTGGGCAACCCCACTATGGCGACGGTATTTCCACGGGGATCTGGACTCCCCCTGGCAACATTTGACGCCTGAGGAACTTTTCGCCGCCGTCAACCTCGTCCGTCCTTCGCTGATCCGCACGGAAGCCGACGAGGTTACTTACCATCTACACATTCTCCTGCGGCTGGAGCTGGAAGTGGAGCTGCTCCGCGGAACCCTTCCTGTCCGTGAGCTTCCCGAAGCATGGAACGCCGGAATGCAACGGCTTCTGGGACTCCGCCCGCCAGACGACCGCACGGGCTGCTTGCAAGACATCCATTGGGCACTTGGCGACTTCGGCTATTTCCCCAGCTATACGCTGGGCAAACTCTATGCAGCCATGTTCTGGAGACGCCTGCAAGAGGAGCTCCCCGACGTAGAAGAAGCTATCGCCGACGGTGAATTTACCCCCATTCTCCAATGGCTCTACCGCCATATCTACAGCGTCGGGGCTCTGGAGACACCGACGGAAATCCTGCAGCGTGTGACCGGCAAACCCCTTACGCCGGACGACTTCGTGGAATACATTACCGCGAAGGTCCACCGCGTCTACGCTCACACCCTATAGCCGATAGTGCTCCGGACGGCGGTCAGCAAAGATGTCGTCGAAGGGATCGAAGGCTTTCGTACGCGTCTGTTCGGGCTCAATTTCAGCAATCAACACTGTTGTCTCTTCTGCATTCGCCTGGCAGAGCACGGAACCGTTGTAGGAATAGACGGCTGACTTCCCGCGGAAGACAAGCCGCTCACCGTTGCGCTCCTCCACCCCAGTCCGGTTTGCCACCGCAAGATAGACTTTATTCTCCAGAGCACGTACTGGCATGACCATCTCCCAGGCTGTCGTCACCAGATTCGAAGGGCAGGCGATTAAGTCTGCCCCCTGTAATGCCAACGTACGGGCTGCCTCAGGGAAGCGCCAATCGTAGCAGATCATGACCCCAAGGCGCAGGTCTAAAGCGGGAATATGGACAACGAAGAAGCCCGTATCTCCAGGGTCAAAACACAGCTTCTCCTTGTAGAATAGGTGTGTCTTCCGATAGACCACGCACTGCTCAGACCCCGGAAGCACAATGGCCGCGGAGTTATAGAGGCGATTGTTCGCTTGTTCAGGAAAGCCAACCACCAAGACCTGCTGGCGCCACCGAGCTTCGCGCTGCAGACGCTCCAACGTTGGTCCATCGGCTGGCTCGGCCAACGCCGCAACTTCCTGACGCGTCTGGAAAAAGTAACCGGTGGTGGCTAATTCTGGGAAGATGACAACATGGGCTGACCGGGCCGCATCCAATAGGGTTAACATCGTGGCAACATTGCGCCGAGGGTCGCCGAAGACAGGGGTAAACTGAACAACCGCTACGCGTAGCTTCAGCATTACACCATCCACCGCCCAAGCGGTGCAAATATAGGCAAGACAAGCAGGGCAGAGAGGCTTATTTTTGCATCGCCCACATAGGGTACCTCTCATGGCTGTGCGCCTTGCTATCGTTGGTGCTACCGGTTTGGTTGGGCAGACAATACTCCGCGTCCTCCAGGAGCGCCATTTCCCCGTGGAGGAGCTACGGCTTTTGGCTTCTCCCCGCTCCTCTGGACAGCGTCTCCCGTTCAATGGGGAAAGCATCCCCGTGGAACCCTTTGCTCCGGAACGGCTCCGCGGGGTAGAGCTCTCTATCTGGAGTGCTGGCGCTGCCCTGAGCCGAGAATATGCATGGCATGTCGCCCAGAAGGATTGTATCGTCGTGGATAATAGCAGTGCCTGGCGCCACGATGAGCGAGTCCCCCTAGTTGTTCCTGAGGTCAACCCTCATACACTCAGCCACCATCAAGGTGTCATCGCCAATCCGAACTGCGCCGCCATCCAATTGGTCGTTGTATTAGCCCCGATCGCCCGGCGCTGGGGACTTGGGCGTGTGGTCGTGGCAACATACCAATCCATCAGTGGCGCCGGACACAAAGGTATCCGCCAGCTCCAAGCAGAGCTCGCCGGTACGGCTTCTGAGCAGATAGTTGCTCCCGGGGGAATCGCCTTCACGACGGCTTTCCACCCCTTGGCTGTCGATGGATGGAGCGAGGAGGAACGGAAGCTGATTGCAGAAACTCGGCGCATTCTGGAGTTACCCACCTTGCCAATTACGGCAACGTGCGTCCGTCTGCCTACTCTCGGTGGACATGCTGAAGCTGTCTGGGTTGAAACCCTTCACCCTGTCTCTATCGCGGAACTCCGAGAGTTTCTCAGCCAGCAACCTGGGATTGTTCTCCTGGACAACCCCGAAGCCCAACTGTACCCCCATCCTAAGACTGTTGCCGGGCATGACGAGGTTTTCGTAGGGCGGCTCCGTCTTGACGATACTGTTCCTGCGGGCTTTGCCTGTTGGATCGTCGCCGATAATCTCCGCAAGGGCGCCGCTACCAATGCCGTCCAGATTGCCGAACATCTCTTCGGGTATGTCCCACGTGCCCCTACTTCTCTCCAGCTTCACTGATGCGGCTCACTATTTGTTTTCTTTGGACGGCCCTCCTCCTTTGGGCGCAACCCCGTATCGTCGTCGATCCCCAGCGTCCAGAGCAGGACACGGTAGACTTCGGCACCACGCTGGTCGGGCAAGAAGTAAGCCGCCTCATCTATTTCGTCAACCCCACCAATGACACTCTCGTACTGCCTGCTCCCTTGCAACCGTATTTTTCCATTGAGCGAACCCCGGAGCAAAGCAGCGATGCCTTTGACTTCCTAGAATTTGATGCCCGCCAGGAGCGATTCCCTATCCTCGTGTTACCGCGCCAGACCCGGGTCGTTCGCCTTACCTTCGCCGCTATACCCGAGCTTTACCCGCTAGGGGTAAAGGTAGCAGCCCTCCGGTTGAGACTTGTCTATTACCACGACACAACCCAAGTTGCGACCTCCCGTACTCTCGTACTCCGGGGCACCAAAGTGGAAGTTCGCATAACACTTTCCCCACCCCTTGTCTCCGCTGACAGCGTTTTCGTCGGAAGGACTAAAGACCTCTCGGTGGTCTTCGCCGTCGGTCTTCTGCCACCTGTTCCAGCAATCATAGACACCACAGTTCCGCTGCGGTCGGAGATACGTTACCGGAGCTTCCCCAGTGGCACCGAACTAAGCGCAGAGCTACCCACAGAAGTTCCCCTCCGTTCTGCGGAAATCCCTCTCCGACTCCACTACCGCCCGGAGGATCCGGGTCCGGACACTATTGAGCTACGGATCTTCTACCGCCGCTACCCACAGGCACCGGAGGAACAGCAGAGCACATGCCTCATTATTGGTTTCGGGGTCTCCCACCAATGGCGATGGTGGGTGGAGAGCAGTTCACCCGGTGTCCGCGTTGCCGGTGACACAGTTGACTTCGGTCGCATCCGCTTGGGGAATCAGGCACATCTGCGCCTCCGCTTACGGCAGGAAGGGAATTACCGCTTCCACGCCTCCGACTCTCTCCTGCCTCAAACGCCGGAAGCCCATGGCGCCTTTTCCGTCTCCCCTTCACCTTTCCCTGACACGGGGCTTGCCCCACAGGCGGAATTACCACTTCAGATTACTTTCACTCCCCATACAGCCGGACTTGCCGAGCTTGCTTACACGCTGTATAGCGACTTGGGAACTCGTCTGGCAGACGTGCCTCCAGAAGCACGGCAGTGGCACCTGCTGCTCCGTGGAGTCGGGATTGGACCTCGTCTGCAATTTCTCCCTCCCTCCCTGGATATCCGCATGCCCTGGACACCCAGATGTCCGCAGTCCACGGCGGTAACTCTGCGGCTCCGCAATATCGGGACAGATATCCTGAAGATTGACACTCTCCGGCTTGCAACGGGAAGTGCTTTCTCCATACCACCGCTCTCGCTCCCGCTCCTACTTTATCCGGAGGATGAGGTTGAGCTTACCCTCCATGTAGAACCTCCGACCTCCGGGGAGTTTACAGACACGCTCTTTGTCCGCACGAATATCCCAAGCAACAGCCTCAGCTTCATTGCACTCCATGTCGTGGCGGTGGAACCTATTCCAATCACCCTCCAGCTGCCACTTCTTCGTGCAAAGCCAGGCAGCCGAATCTGGATTCCCTTGACTGTAGACACCGTTCCGGAAGGCGCCTATCAATGTCGCCTGGTCCTTCGGTACGACCCCAGCCTCCTGCGGTGGGAAACATTCCGCTCGGGGGGAACAGCTCTGGAAGGGGCGGACATAACCGGTGTGGAACAAGGGGGCACCCTCATCCTGCAAGCCCGCCAGCCATACGGACGGCTTCGCCAACGCCCTACCTTGCTAGAGCTGGGCTTTCGCGTCTTCCTCGGCCGCCAGATCAGTACAGAACTGACGGCCCAGCAGGCGTTTCTCGGTGATACCCTATGCCCTGACTTCTGGCAGCTTCACATCCAGAGCGGACGGGTTACTCTGGACTCTGTCTGTGGCTTAGAAGCGAAGCTGCTTCCCGCAGCCCCCCTTCGGTTGGAGCTTTCTGCCTTGCCAAGCAGCTCTGAGTTAGTCGTGACATACGAAGTCCCTGTGGACGGAGAGCTTGAGCTGGTGCTCTTCAATGCTGCCGGGCTTCGCATCCAAACTCTGTGGCAAGGATGGGAAAAGGCCGGGGTATTCCAACGGCGCTTCCTCCTCCACTCCATCTCCCCAGGGGTATACTTCTGCCGCCTGCGACTTGGCGAACTCATCCTTACGCGACCGGTGCTCCTGTGGCAATGATGAAAGCAGGCCGGGTACTGCTCTCTGCACTCCCCCTGATAGCATGGGCTCAAGGATTTCCGTGGGAGCTTTCGCCCCGCCTACCGGTCAAGGCACCGACCCACTTTCTGGGCATTAGCGGACAATTGCTCACCGTTCCCAGCGTTGCCACACTCCAAGCAGTTGAGCACGAGTGGAGCTGTGCCACCTATCGCCGGGGTACTGGACTTAGCCTCAGCGTTGGCATACATGGGGAATGGTGGTGCGCCCCAGAGGGTGCCCTCCGGGGACTCCTTGCCATGGAGTACGCAACCCTCCAACTGACCGCACCAGGGGAACCCCTTCCCCTCCGCAATGGCGACTTCTTGCAGACGGAGTTCCAGTTCCGGTCCGCTTTCTGGCTCCTTCGCGGGGAGTTGTCTTGGAAACGCCGCCTTTGGCGCTGGATATGGGGGAGCATAGCTGGATGGATCGCCGTTCAGTGGCAGCTTCGGCAAGAGCAATGGGAGGTGGTTCTCCGCCCGGATGACTACTTTTTCAACACATTTCCGCCATCCCGGCAGCGTCGGCTTGACCAAGCGCGCTCCATCCAGGTTCGCCCTTACGGTGCCGGTATCCGCTGCCGCTTTGGATATGACCTTCCTCTGGCTCGGCACTCCCCCCTCTATGCCGCCCCAGCTCTCGTTGTAGGAACTTCTCTGGTAAGCCTTGCCCATACGGCAACCTGGCAGCGATGGGAGATTGGGGCAGAAATTGCTCTGCTCTTCGGCTTGGGAACTGGGCGACACTAAAGCTCTGCTGCCTTGCGTCCTATGCACCGACATCGGCGGGTCAAACCAATAGGAGAGCCATCCATGTTTGCACGGGCAGTCGTTAGTGTCCTTGCTGTCACCTTCACGCTGTGGGCACAACCGAAGTTAGAAATCGTCGGAGGCGATACCTACGACTGGGGCAAAGTCGGCCCGAAGGATGATCCACTCAAGGCCAAGATCACCCTGAAGAACGTAGGCACAGAAGTGCTCAAAATTGAGCGAGTCCAGCCTGGTTGCGGGTGTACAACGGCCCCGCTGGATAAGACGGAGCTTAAGCCGGGTGAAAGTGCCATTATGGACGTCTCCCTTCGCATTGGGGGTGCCACAGGTCCTGTCACAAAAAGCGTTGCTATCTACTCCAACGACCCCAGCGCTCCAACGAAGATGCTGTGGCTGAAGGCAGAGGTGGTACGTCCACTGGCGTTTACTCCAGCTCAATACTTTGTCTTCGTTGACATGCGGGTTGGCCAAGAGGCAAAAGCGACCCTGACGGTGAAGAACATGTCCCAACAAGAGGTGCGTTTCTACGACATTGAAACCACCCCGGGTTTGGCACTCAACCTCAAGAATAACACGGTCCTCAAGCCTGGACAGCAAATTGAGCTTGTGGCTCGGGTAATTCCGCAGCAGAAGGGCTATTACAGCGCCATGGTGCGCATGAAGACATCGCACCCGGAATACCCGACACTGGAGATTCCAGTGTACGGGAACGTGCTTGAGGCCAGCTCGCCAGTCTTCATACCGCGGTAAGGCTGACGGGCGCGTAAGGCGGATGTGGGCGGGGTTGCCTCTGTGCAATACCCGCCCCTTTTTTGTATCCGGAAGCTGACGATGCGGAACTCCACACTCATCGGGCTTAGTATCCTCCCTGCCCTCTGTTTTGCTCAAACACCGCCGTCTCTGCAGGAGGGCAACTTCTACCTTATCCGGCTCATCAATGGCGATCTGATCGAAGGAGTCTTCGTGGCAGATACATTCGTGCAGGATTCCCTGCCGGCGTGGCGCTTCCGAACCCTCATCGGGACGGCCACCATTGCCCGTCGCGAGGTTGCCGAACTGATAGAGCAGGAAAAGGCATACCGCCATCTGCACCGCATTTTTGTGCAACCGACGGCTGAACCCATTGGACGGGATGCCTTCGTTGGTCTGGCAGGGCTATTTGCCCTCTACGGCGGGTTTGGATTCCAGGACTGGCTTTCGGTCGTTGCTGCCCGAACATTTTTCCCCACCGTTCCTGCGGCCGAGCAGATATGGGCGTTCAACGCCAAATTCACCCTGTTGAGCAGCGCAAATGTCCTGATGCCCGGTCGGGTCAGCCTTGCGTTGGGGGCACAACTGAGCGCCCTGAATTCACCGAACCAGCTCCTACACCTCTATGCTGTCGCCAGCTTCATAGGAGAACGCTCGCACCTGAGTGCTATGGTCTTCGGCAAAGTTGCCGGTCCCGAGATTCTAACCCTTCGTGCTGGCTCTTGGGGTTCAGTCACCTTCGGCTATGCAACGGGTGCCGTTGGAATTGGGGCGGGATTGGATGTGCGCTTACCGACCCGACGGGAAATGCACTTGCTAGTAGAGCTCTGGAACAGTGATATCCGGAGCCCATCGCGGACAGGGCTACTGCTGGGAATTCGGCTGGCAAACACGCTTGTAGCGCTGGACTTCGGTCTCTTTTGGTTCGGATATCCGTATGCTATCCCCGCTGCCAATGCCGTCTGTACGCCTTTCTGATTGGCGCAAAGGCCTGTTTCTTGACAGGCCTCCCGGTGGCGCTAGAGTGTCCTTGATATGCCTCGCACAACGAGAGAGCAATGCCGATGGACGCGCCTTTGCACCTGGAGCCATCCCGTGCCTTTTTTCGCCAACTACTGGCTGTCGTTGAGAAGGAGCTCCGCAGTGAGTTCCGCCAGCGGGTCGGTATCGCTGTCACTGTCCTCTCCGTCACTACGGTCGGGCTTATCCTTTCCTTCGCCCTCCAGGGGATTACCCTCTCGGAAGAGCTTTTCGCTGCTCTGCTGTGGCTGCTCTTCTTCTTCAGCCTCAGCCCTGCGATGGGACGCTCCTTCCTCACCGAAGAAGAGCGTGGAACACGTCTGCTTTTGTATACGCTGACTCTTCCCGCGGCAGTCTACTGGGGCAAGCTGAGTGCAAACATTCTCCTCGGGGGGGCTACTAGCGGCATTGGCTATGCCCTTGTCAGCCTTATCCTCTCCCCACCCCCTATCCGGAATCCGCTGGGGCTGACCATCGTTGTCGGCGCTATTGCGATTGGATTCGCAGCAGCGTTGACCTTGCTTTCTGCCCTCATTGCCACGGCGCGGCACCGAAACCTCTTGCTTCCGATTCTCGGCCTTCCCCTGTTGATCCCCCTTCTCCTGTCCGGCATAGCTGCAACTCTGTCCGCACTGCGCCATCCCACTTGGAACGAACTCCTCCCCCCTTTGAAGCTCATGCTTGCCTACAGCGGCGCCACCTCCATTGTGGGCTCCTGGCTCTTTGAGTGGGTATGGCGAGAATAGCCCCTTTGTTTACCCTCACGGCACAATGAGTACGGGCACTTTCCTCCTGCCACCCGTCATGAGCATAAGTACCGCAAGCCGGCAGAGGCAGCGCGCAAAAAACACGAGGGTCCAGGACATACACCCGGGACAATCCCACGCACCTTGCTCTCACGGTTCCCTAATACCGACAGCCTCTGCATCCCAGTACACCCTCAGACCACACTCACACCCGAGCGGGGCAGACCGCAGGCTTTTTGCTCTCGCTATCCTGCCGGAGATTACATGTTCCGCCGGTATTGCCCACCGACCTCGTAGAGGGCGCGCGTTAATTGCCCTAACGAGCAAACCTTGACCGCTTCCATGAGCTCCTGAAAAACATTGCGCCCTTCTACAGCAGCCCGCTTTACCCGTTCTAGAGCCGCCGGAGCTCGATCGGCATTGCGTCTCCAGAAGGCATGCAGATTCTGAATCTGCTGCTCCTTTTCCTCTTGCGTAGAACGCACCACCTTCTCCGGCACAATGGTCGGCGAACCGTGCTTATCCAGGAAGGTGTTTACCCCGATGATCGGCAATTCGCCGGAGTGCTTGAGCTGCTCGTAGTAGAGCGATTCCTCCTGAATCTTTGCCCGCTGGTACATCAGCTCCATCGCCCCTAAGACACCCCCTCGCTCGTTGAGACGGCGGAACTCCTCCAGCACTGCTTGCTCCACCATGTCGGTGAGCTGCTCAATGAAGAAGGAACCCTGCCACGGGTTCTCGTTCTTCGTCAGTCCCAACTCCTTGTTGATGATCAGCTGAATTGCCACAGCACGACGGACTGACTCCTCCGTCGGCGTTGTAATAGCTTCGTCGTACGCATTCGTGTGCAGCGAATTGCAATTGTCCGCTATGGCGTAGAGCGCCTGCAAGGTCGTCCGAATGTCATTGAAGGCGATTTCCTGGGCATGCAGTGAACGCCCAGAGGTCTGGATGTGGTACTTGAGCATCTGCGAGCGCTCATTGCCCCCGTACTTGTAGCGGATGACCTTTGCCCAAATCCGGCGCGCCACACGCCCAATGACCGTATACTCGGGGTCCATCCCGTTGCTGAAGAAGAATGACAAGTTCGGGGCAAACTCATCTATATGCATCCCACGGCTTAAGAAGTACTCCACGTACGTGAAGGCATTGGCTAAGGTGAAAGCCAACTGCGTAATCGGGTTTGCTCCAGCTTCTGCAATGTGATAGCCGGAAATGGACACGGAGTAGAAGTTTCGAATACGGTTTCGCACGAAGTATTCCTGAACATCCCCCATCAAGCGGAGAGCAAACTCGGTGGAGAAGATGCACGTATTCTGTGCCTGGTCCTCTTTGAGAATATCTGCCTGCACTGTCCCTCGGACAACGCGGAGCGCCTCCGCTTTCAGCTTCGTGTAGATCTCTGGCGGGAGCACCTCATCCCCACTGACTCCCAGCAGCAGGAGTCCCAAACCGTTATGCCCTTCGGGCAGCTCCCCTCGGTACGTTGGGCGAGGTACTCCCTTTTGGGCATACAGCTCCTCAATACGGCGCTCCACCTCTTCGCGGAGCCCTTCCTGCAGGATATACTTCTCGCACTGCTGGTCTATTGCTGCATTGAAGAACATCGCCAAAATCATCGGCGCCGGACCATTGATGGTCATAGATACCGACGTTGTAGGGGCACAGAGGTCAAAGCCGGAGTAGAGTTTCTTCGCATCGTCAATCGTTGCCACACTCACCCCCGAATTGCCGATCTTGCCGTAGATATCCGGGCGGTAGTTGGGGTCCTCCCCGTAGAGGGTGACGGAATCAAAGGCGGTGCTAAGGCGTGCCGCCGGCATACCAAGGCTCAGGTAATGGAAACGCCGATTCGTCCGCTCCGGCGTTCCCTCCCCAGCAAACATCCGCGTGGGGTCCTCCGTCTGCCGCTTGAAGGGGTAAACCCCCGCTGTGTAGGGAAACTCTCCGGGGACGTTCTCCTGCAGTACCCAGCGGAGGATATCGCCCCAGTCACGGTAGCGGGGGAGGGCAACTTTCGGGATACGGAGGCGGCTCAGGGTTTGAACTTCGGCCGGCACCCGCACCTCCCGCCCACGCACGATGTAGGAAAACTCCGGCTTCCGATACCGTTGGAGTTTTTCTTCCCAAGACTGCAGAATCTGGCGGCATTGCGGGTCTAACTGCTCCCAGAGCTGCTCATACTCCCGCTGTAGCACTTCATCGTTATACCCACGCTGCCGAGCATATTCAAGAGCCCCCTGCAACTGATAAAGCCGCGAGGCTATCGCCGCTTGCTCTTCTACAAAGCGATTGTACCGCTCCACCGCCTCCACAATTTCGCCCAAATATCCACGGCGATTGGACGGGATGATTTCAATCTTGCGGGTCAACTCATACCGCAGGTCCAGATGCGGTCTCCAGTCCAGCCCCACTTTTTCCGCAATGATGCGGACGAGGAGAGCGTAGAGGGCATTGACGCCCGGATCGTTGAATTGAGAAGCGATAGTCCCCACCACAGGCATCTCCTCCAGGGGCTTCTCCCAAAGCCCATGGCTGCGTTGGTACTGCTTGCGCACATCCCGGAGGGCATCCAGCGCGCCGAAGCGGTCAAACTTGTTGATGGCAATGGCATCGGCGTAGTCAATCATGTCAATCTTTTCCAGCTGGCTCGGGGCACCGTAGTCGGGCGTCATCACGTAGAGCGTGACGTCGGCTATGTCCACAATGCTGGTGTCGCTCTGCCCAATGCCAGCGGTCTCCACAATGATGAGGTCGTAATTGGCTGCTTTGAGGATGGAAATAGCGGCTCGGACATTGCGGTTGAGCGCCACGTTTGCCTCCCGAGTTGCAAACGAGCGCATGTACACGTGCGGATGGCTCGCCATATTGATACGGATCCGATCCCCCAGCAATGCCCCACCCGTACGACGCTTAGAAGGGTCAACGGAGAGAATGGCTACACGCTTATCGGGGAAATCCGTCAGGAAGCGCCGCACCAGCTCATCCGTCAGGGAGGACTTCCCCGAACCACCCGTTCCCGTAATCCCCAAAACTGGGATAGGACGCTGCGGGATATTCCGTTGGAGAGACTCCAGAAACGCTGGTGCCTGATCGGGATACTCCTCCACCAGAGTTATCGCTTGAGCAATGGCTAAAGTATCGCCCCGCGTCACGAAGGTGAGTAAATCCCCGTTGTATGTCAGTGGGGGAAGGAAGTCACACTTCTGCAGGACGTCATTGATCATGCCTTGGAGCCCCATCGCCCGCCCATCGTCGGGATGGTAGATGCGGGCAATTCCATAGCGATGTAACTGCTGGATTTCCGACGGCAGAATCGTCCCTCCACCTCCCCCGAAAATCTTAATGTGCCCCGCCCCACGTTCGTGCAGCAGATCGTACATATACGTGAAGAACTCCATATGCCCACCTTGGTAGCTGGTGACGGCAATCCCTTGGGTATACTCCTGCAGGGCTGCTTCGACAATTTCCTGAGCGGAGCGGTTATGCCCTAAGTGGATTACCTCCGCCCCAGTCGCTTGCATGATGCGGCGCATAATGTTGATGGCGGCATCATGACCATCAAACAGCGAAGCCGCTGTGACAATCCGAATGCGGTGCTTAGGCACATACGGAGCAACTTGCCGTTTCATGCGCCACCTGCACTATAATCCCACACGACAGTGGACGAATACTCTGGCTAATTGTGGCAGCATCTATTCGCCAAGCGAGAGCTTCCCGGGGTTGGTTGGGACAGGGGCTAGCTTGTGAAGGAGTCCAGTGCTTCGCCTGGACAAGCCTCACGGGGATTCCGGTTCTGGGCCGGAACGTTCCACTAGCCTTGCTGCGGCATGTTGGGGGCACGCTTTACATCCATGTGCCGGACACGGATATGGTCAGCGTGCCCCATTGTCCGGTGGCAAGCAGTGGCAGGCTTCCGTTAGGGCCAGCGCAAGGGCAATGGAGATGAGCATGCCGTATGCGGCAGGGTATTTTGCGAGCGTAGGGAGTATGGCTGCGCTCAGCTTCAGTGCAGTCGGCATTGGGGAAGCTTCAGTACATGTGGCAGAAACCAAAGCGGTTTTGGGAGGCGGTGTTGTAAATTTGCACTTGGCGGGCAGATAGCTCAGGTGGTCCAGAGCGCTTGCCTTACAAGCAAGAGGTCGGGAGTTCGACTCTCCCTCTGCCCACGCAGGAGTGGCGGAATTGGCAGACGCGCCGGACTCAAAATCCGGTGGGGCTGAAAACCCCGTGTGGGTTCGACTCCCACCTCCTGCACAGAGGAAGCGACCCTACGGGTGGTCGCTTTCTTTGTATTCGGGCAGACACATATTCGAACATGGCACAGTCGGGACCGGGCAGGGAAGGCAGAACAGCATGGGTTCTGGCAGTGGCGGTATTTGTAGGCTTCTTCGACACATTTGCCCTTCTGCCGGTCCTTCCGGTCTACGTGCATTCGCTGGGGGCTGAGGCATGGCAGATCGGGCTTGCCGTGAGCGTGTATTCGCTCGTTGGGCTCCTTATGCAGGTTGTGGGCGGATATGCAGCGGATGTGGTCGGGCGCAAGCCTCCTCTGCTTGTGAGCTTTCTGGGAGCTGCGTTCGCTGTTGGGCTCTACGGGGCAGTGCCATCGGTGTGGTGGCTCATTGTGTTCCGGGTCCTGCATGCACTTGCCGGTGCCTTCTTCCTTCCGGCGCTGTTCGCTCTCATTGGTGAACGCGCTGGCGTGCGTCGTGCGGAAGCTATGGGATATGCCGGGGCATTGGTCGGAATTGCAGCAATTGTAGCCCCACCCATCGGGGGTGCTGTCGCTCGAGCTTGGGGAGCTCCAACCCTTTTCATCGGGATTGCCCTGATGATGGCAATGACGGCGCTTCTCCTATGGCGCTCTGTGCCGGAAACTTTTCAGAAAGCGGTGGATCCTTCGGCTATCAAACCATTGGCGCTCCTGCGCATCCCAATGTTGGTTGCCCTCTACGGGGTTACTGCTGCATTCACCTTCTGCACGGGGGTGCTGGCATACGGGTTTCCCCTCCTCCTTACGGAACGGGGCTATACGACAGCGACGGCGGGAGCGCTGCTGGGATGGATGGCACTGGTAGCTGTTCCCGTGATGGCGTTCCTACGCCAGTGGCATTCTCTGGGACGAACCCTGCTGGGATTGAGCATTATCGCTGCTTGCATGGCAGTGCTGTGGTGGATCCCCGAACTTTGGCAACTTGTTGCTGTCATGGGTATATACGGTGTGGGCTTTGGGCTTGTCTTCCCCTCGCTTCACTTCTTAACGTTTGAGTACGCACCTCCTACTCTCCGCGGCTCTGCCTTTGCTCTCCTCTACGTCTTCTACTCCGGTGGGATTGTCAGCGGACCCCTGGTTGCTGGGGCAATAACGGGGATACTGCCACCGGGATTGGTTGCAGCTACTGTTGTATGCATGGTCATCGGGATTGTGGGCGGATGGCGAGTATGGGAAGGTCGGATACGATGGGCACAATCGCAAGGACGGAGCTTCGGGAACTCCTTGCCGCTGCGATAGAGGCAGCGGTAGAGGCCGGAGCACTACTCCGCACGGGATTCGGTCGGGCATCGGTAGTAGAGCGCAAGGAAGGGCACCACAACGTGGTGACAGAGTACGACCGCCAGGCGGAATTTCTTATCGTTGAACGGCTCCGACAGCGCTTCCCCCAATCGTACTTTTGGGCAGAAGAGAGTGGGCGGTCAGGCACAGAATCTGCCGATTCCGTATGCTGGCTCGTTGACCCCCTGGATGGCACTGTCAACTTTGCGCATGGGATTCCCATCTTCTGCGTCAGTATTGCCGCTGTGTGGAATGAGGAGATTCTCTGCGGCGTCATCTACCAGCCTCTTCTGGGAGAGCTCTTCACAGCCGTCCGGGGAGAAGGGGCATGGCTTAATGGGCAGCGGCTTCGGGTTTCGGAAACCTCTGCCTTGGAGGAGGCAATTTTGGTAACAGGCTTTCCGTATAACGTTGCAGAGAACCCGGGCAACTGTATGGAGCACTTCCTGCGCTTTCTCCGCCTCGGTATCCCAGTTCGGCGCTTAGGCTCGGCAGCACTGGATTTAGCCTACGTCGCCGCCGGACGCTTTGACGGCTTCTGGGAAATTGCTCTCAACCCATGGGATGTCGCCGCCGGAGTGTTGATGGTACAAGAGGCAGGAGGTCGAGTCACACACTACGACAACACCGTGTATCGTTTGCATCTGCGCTCATCTATTGTCGCCAGCAACGGGCAATTGCACGAACAGCTTCTTGCAATCCTTCAGGCATAGCGGGGGATGAACATTGCCGTCACATACGTATCAGGGGCAGGGAATACTTTTACGCTGGTGCGGGAAGGACGCCGGCGCTTTCCGGTGGAGGTCTGGCAACGTTTAGCTCCGCAGCTATGCCGTTGGACGGACGGACTGTTAGTGCTCAGAAAGGCAGATGCACGCGGGGTTGTCCCCGTGCTGTTTTTCAATCCCGACGGCTCTACGGGCATGCTCTGTGGCAATGGGGCACGTTGTGCCGCTTCTATTGCAATGGGCGAACGGCACCGTGAACTCACCCTGCTCTTTGCGGACATGCCAATCAGCGCCGTTGCCGTCGAAGGCGGGATCCGCCTACGTTTGCCTCCACCCCGAATATTCCCGCAGGAACGTCAACTCCGTCTTCCTACGGGAGACCTTCGCCTCTGGTTCGCCGATGTTGGCGCCCCGCACGTAGTCATTCCTATCCACGAACTCTCCTCCACCGGCATCCACAGTAGCCTGGAGCAGCTCCCTGTAGAGCAGCTTGGACGCCTGCTGCGTTTCCATCCAGCATTTGCCCCTACAGGGGTAAATGTCAGCTTCTATACCATCGCAGAGGACGGCTCCATCCAGGTCCGCACGTACGAACGTGGAGTTGAGCAAGAGACCCAAGCCTGCGGGACGGCAGCCATGGCAGTGGCGCTCACAGCATGGAGCGCGGAACGACTCCACCCCCCGATTACAATCCTGCCCCCGAGCCGAAGCCCCCTACGGGTAGACTGGGAAGGCGAAGCCCCGGAACAGCTCCAGGCCCTCTTCTTAGAGGGAAGCGTGGAAGTCTTAGGGACGGATACTGTGGAAGTTTCCTTGGAGGAGGACGAGTGAAGCGGGAACAGGCTCTCTACCGGCGTGCTCTAGGACTTTCTGCCGAAATCCAGCGGCATCGTCGGTGGCTGCACCAACACCCAGAGTTGTCTTTCCAGGAGCACCGGACTGCTGCCTATATCCGGGAAGTTCTTCGCCAACTCGGTATCCCCTACACGACCACCGCTACTACTGGAACGCTCGCTACAATCGGCACGGGGGAGCGACGCGTTGTGCTCCGCGCCGATATTGATGCCCTACCCATCGTGGAACAAACAGGGCTTCCCTTTGCCTCTGAGCATGAAGGAATCATGCACGCCTGCGGTCACGATATGCACACAGCCATGCTGCTGGGAGCCGCAGCGCTGCTGAAGGAACGGGAGGCGGAGTTACCCGGAACCGTACTTGTTCTCTTCCAGCCAGGCGAGGAGCAGCTCCCAGGAGGAGCCAGCCGAGTGCTTGCCGAAGGAGCCTTGGATGAAACGGCACCGATTGCTGTATTCGGACAACATGTCTTGCCCGAATTGCCTGTCGGCTCCATTGCCATAGCAGCAGGACCAATTTTTGCAGGAACCGATGAGCTCTACTGGCGTTTCCGGGCTGCCGGTGGGCATGCGGCACAACCGCAGCAGACGGGCGACCCGATCGTGGCAGCAGCCTCCTTCATCTGCCAGGCACAGACCCTCATCAGCCGCCGACGGGATCCACTAACGCCGGCTGTGCTCTCCATTACGGCAATCCATGGGGGAAGCGCTACCAACATCATTCCCCCAGAGGTACAGCTCCAGGGAACTCTCCGCAGCTTCGACCAGAAATGGCGCCAAGAAGCCCTTGACTGGCTCCGGCAGACAACAGAAAGCCTTGCAGCCCTGCACGGCGTGGAGGCTACCTTGGAAGTCCGAGCTGGATATCCTCCATTGATCAACGATGAACAGGCAACGGAGCTTGTCCGAGAAGTTGCCCTGGAACTGCTCGGTAGCGATCACATTGTGCCTTTCCGCCCGGTGATGTGGGCAGAGGATTTTGCCTACTATAGCCAACGCTTTCCCGCAGCTTTCTGGCTCCTTGGCGTTCGCCCCCCGGAACAGCAGACAATGCCGGGACTACACCATCCGTCCTTCGCTCCCGATGAACGAGCATTACCAATTGGTGCCGCACTGTTAGCAGCTGTTGCATGGCGCACCCTGGAGATCTCAGCTCTCTAACCGTCTGGATTGACGCTGACTGTGCGCTCTGCAGCCGTCTGGGGCGCTGGATTCAGCAGAGAGCCCAGAGCCGGGGTCTCTGGCTGAGGCTTCTCCCCTTACCTGCCGGCAGTGAGGCACTGGTTGTGGAGGATGGGCACCATCGCTGGGAAGCCGCTGAAGCCCTCTGTGTCATGCTCTCTCAGCTTGGAGGTAGCCTCCGTATAGCAGCCTGGCTCCTCCAACGGCTGCCTACCGGACTCCGCCAGGGGTGTTACCGCTGGGTTGCACAACACCGCTATGCGCTCTTTGGTCGTGCTACATGTCCCCTCAACTACGATAAGCCATGAAGAGCGAACATACTCTTGTCGGAGGGCTTGTTGTGCTGCTTATCTTCGGCATCATCTTGGCGCTCATCTGGTGGCAGCAAATGCAGCAGGAGCTTCACGCGCAGCGTCCTCCGTGGACTGCACAAGCTCTGGACAGCCTCGGACGTGGATTCCTCCAGCAGCTCCAGCAGCTTTTGAGCTCTGCGCTGGAGCGTGGACCGGAACAGGCTGTTTCCGTCTGCGCCGATACAGCCCAGCATTTCACCGAGCTCTTTGCCCGCCAGCATGGTATCCAGCTCCGGCGAACGGCTCTCCGATGGCGAAATCCCCGCAACCAGCCCGACAGCACCGAAGCATGGTGGATCGAGCAGTTCCAGCGATGGAAAGCTGAAGGACGTTCGCTGGACACGTTTGTAGTCATTACGCAGGGTGTAGAAGTCCGTACTCTGCGCCCGATTGTCATCACAACGCCCTTGTGTCTGCTCTGTCACGGGGACGTCCAGGATATCCCGCCCACGGTCGCCACCGCTATTGCGGAGCGCTATCCCGAGGATCGGGCACGCGGTTTCCGCCTGGGAGATGTTCGGGGGGTGCTGAGTATCCGGGTGACACCGTAGGAGGGAGCCCTTCTGTTTGCAAAGCTTCCAACACAAGCGAAGCCACCTCCTCCAGTGTCGCCCCAAAGCTCAATAATCCATCCGGATGCCCACCCATCACAATGAGTCCCCTCTGGCCAAGCGAAAAGCGGTGGTACAGGGACTGTAGAGCAAGGGCAAGCTCCGGTGTGCCGTAGGTATAATGCTCCTCGGTTGTGGGCACTCGCCCCCGAAGGCGCTGCCACAGCCCGTGATGGTGGACGTGGAGCACGGCCCCAATGAGGGGCGAAGAGCGGTACAGAGCAGCATGGCTGAGGCTTTCCGAAGATGCCCGGACAAGCCCACGGGAAAAAAGCCTGTTGTGCTCTATATCCACGGCAAAAACTTCAGCGCAGTGTTCCGGTCGCAGCTCTGGAAGGCAACCAGTACCACTGCCGGTAATGAAGAAATGCACTCCCTCCCCACACCGCACACTGAGGTTACCGTATCCCACCCCATCGGTAGCTCCAATGAGCCCACATCGGAAGAGCAGGTTCCTCCACCGGCACAATTCCCACAGCAGAGGGGAATCCGGCAATGGCCCCTGCTGCCACACATCGTGGAACTTAATGACGCCTTCAGGCTTGAGCATGGGCGCAGAGCTCCAGCCGTTTCAACCCTTCCGGGGTAGCAGGGAAGAGGCCGTGCTCGGTTAGAATAGCCGTGACCAGTGCCGCCGGGGTCACATCAAAGGCGGGATTCCAGGCCGCAGCCCCCTGCGGGGTGAGGCGGACGCTTAGAATCTCACTGGCATGTAACCCGCAAGCTGTGTGGACCTCCTCTGGATTGCGTTCTTCAATAGGGATAGCCGCACCATCCTCCAGCTCCCAGTCCACCGACGAAGTCGGTGCAGCAACGTAGAAGGGCACCCCGTGCTCGCGGCAGGCAAGCGCTTTGAGGTAGGTGCCAATTTTGTTGGCAACGTCCCCCCGCCGAGTAATGCGATCGGCTCCAACAAGGACAAGGTCCACCATCCCACGCTGGAGTAAGTACCCGCAGGCATTATCGGCAACAATTGTATACGGGATACCTTGCTGCTGCAGTTCCCACGCCGTCAAAGCTGCTCCCTGATTGCGGGGACGGGTCTCGCTCACCCAGACGTGAAGGGGAATGCCGCGATCTGCGGCGATGTAAACTGGGGCAAGGGCTGTTCCGTAATCCACACAGCCCAGCCAACCCGCATTGCAGTGCGTCAGGACGTGGATACACCGATTCCCTTTCTCTTGGGCAATCTGCTGCAGCAGGCGTGCTCCATGCTCCCCAATCCGGCGGCAGCGCTCCACTTCGCCTTCCACGAGGGCATCCACAGCCCCACGCAAGCACTGCCGCCTCTGAGCAGGGTCTTCCACATCCTGCAGCACCGCCATAATTGAATCAACAGCCCAAGCGATGTTGATGGCCGTCGGACGAGTCTGTTTCAACACCCTGGCGGCCTCCTGAAGTGCCGACCAGAGCTCAGCATCGGATGCCCCCTCCGCCGCCAACTCCAGTCCATAAGCCGCCGCAGCACCCAGAGCAATCGCACCCCGGATATGCATCTGCCGGATTGCCTCGGCAAGGGCATCGAGGGTGCGAATTTCTTCAACCACAAACCGGTGCGGCAGGAAGCGTTGATCAACCAGAGCAATTGTTCCGGGCGAATGCCGCCAAATTGTACGGTAATGCACCCCATTGACCCGCATCAGAGAGCCCTCCGCCGCAGTGGGAGCATACCACAGGCATATCGCCGGCGGACAAGCTCGGCGGCCAGTAGTAGCGCTTGCTGCATACTGCTCGGATCCGCAACACCTTGACCAGCAATATCGTATGCACTGCCGTGGTCAGGTGAAGTCCGTACAAAGGGCAAACCGAGCGTGACGTTTACTCCCTTGCCCTGTGCCAGCAACTTGAAGGGAACAAGCCCTTGGTCGTGGTAGAGTGCAATTGTGACATCATACTGTCGCCACCTCTGGCGTCCAAAGTAAGCATCGGCAGCGAAGGGACCTTCCAGAAAATAGCCCTCCTGCCGCAAACGCTCCAAAACGGCTTGCCATCCCAGTTCCTCTTTGCCCAGCATCCCATTTTCCCCAGCATGTGGATTCAGCCCCAGCAATGCCATTCGCGGATGCTCTAAGCCAAAATCAATCTCCAAAGCCCCGCACAACCGGCAGACGAAACTGCAAATCCCCTCAGCTGTCACGGCAAGAGGGACCCGCCGCAGGGGAACATGGGTTGTCAGCAATGCCACTCGGAAGCTATCGGCAACGAAGAGCATAATAGGGCTGTAATTGGCATACGGATGCGCCAGATACTCCGTCTGCCCTGGATACCGCCAGCCCAACAGGTAGAGAGCATGCTTGGTAATCGGTAACGTCACAACGGCATCCAATTGCCCTCGTTGTGCCAGTTCAAGGGCAATGTCTAAAGCTTCCCACGCCTGCTGAGCTGCCACCGGATCCGGGTAGCCCCATCGCACGGGGGCGTAGGTGGAACAGGCAATGAGCTCCCCCCGGAGCTGCCCAATCTGGAAAATGGTATCCCGGACACGGAGCGGCAAACCGCATGCTTGCGCATATTCGGCAACCGTACGGGGATGAGCAACCAATGCCAGGGTCACCTCCCGCCACACACTGTGCCGACGCAGCGCATACAAAGCCTTCGCCCATACCTCCAAGCCAATACCGTTGCTATCCCCCACTGTACATACAATGCGCATACGCCTACCCCAAGTCCGCGCCAGCTAGATAGACGCCCAGTATCACGGCAACGTGTACGGCTTACAATGACATCCGCTCGCTCGGCGTCTGTGGCTTCCCACATACTGTAGTTCGGATGCGCTGGGTTGTTCTCCTTGCCAGTACGCTTTCCCTTAGCTGGGCACAGGGGAAGGATTCGGTGGCAGTGGTCCTCATTGCGCAGGCGCGCATGGGGAAAGGATTCCACCACCTCAGCCCCACCAAGCTGGAGGCTGCACTGACATTGGCGCTGGAGTTGACAGAGAGGTACCGTGTCGTCCCCGTTGCGGTTCGGGATTCCATCGTGAGCGCACTGTCACGGGAAGGGATTCCCCCGACGGCGTTGGAAGTTGCCCACCGGTTGAACTGTTCTGCCCTTTGTTTTGCCTTAGCAGAACGATTCGTCCACTTGGTCCGAGTAGAGGTAGTCCTTCGCTGGGGTCCCTCCTTTGAACCCGAGCAGCGCGGTGTCGGTTATGCTTTGGCACGCTATGCGCGCCGGGATTCCGATGAGCCCCTCTATGACCCCGTCCTCTTGGAGGCGGCGCAGCGTGCCCTTGCCACAGCGTTGGGCGATAGCATGCTCTATGCTCAGCGGGAACCTCCATTCCGCGTTTACCCCGCAGCCGTATTGGCCGTCAGTAGTATCGCCTATGTAGATGACCCGCACCTTCCCCCTTGGCAGCTTTTTGCCCAGAAGACTGTGACCTCTTACGACGCTGTCTTGAACATCATTGATACGGCCCGCTTCCACCCACGATTTGTCGTCTGCGACATAGACACCCGTGACTCTATCTATGCCACAGGCAAATGGCTGGAACCGGAAAACTACAATCCTCCGACTTCGCTGGAGCTTCAGCTTCTGGAACGAATGGGGGTCGAACACATCGTGAGCGGCTCCTTCTACCGCATCCCGAACGGTGGGCAGTTACAGTTAGGACTCTACCGACTCCGCCGGAAGGGCGATACCGTCATCCCGGAGCTCCTGCGGAGCACAGAGGCCTTGGTGACCGAAGACTCTGTATCCGCTTTCCGCACGACTCTCCGACACCTTACCGGTCAGCTCCTATGGCAGAGCCTGTGATGGAAGTGTTCGTATGTCGAGGCTCCTCCGGGCAGATTGTACGAGTCTGCCTCCCCTCGCACACACCGGTAAAAGAACTGCTGGCAGAACTCATGCAGCAATTACAATGGTGGACTCCTCCGGAGAGCGTGGGGTTGTACAATCTGACGCAGGACTTTGAATACCTCCCGACCGACAGCCTTGCCCAACGGGGGACGAAGGCGGGGGATTTGTTGCTCTTAGCCCCTGGAGGAGGATGCCTACGGCGGACATACATACTCTGCTAGACCAGGCGGCACGGCCGCTGTGCCAAGCCCGGCAAGTTGTAGCCTTTACCGGCGCTGGTATGTCGGCCGAAAGTGGTATTCCTACCTTCCGCGACCCTGGTGGACTGTGGGAACAATTTCGCCCCGAGGAGCTGGCAACCCCTGAAGCTTTCGAACGCGACCCCGATCGCGTCTGGGCATGGTATCAACAACGCCGACGGGTCATTGAAGCAGCTTCCCCCCATCCCGGTCACCATGCTCTGGCAGCAATGGAGCCGTACTTTGAGGAGTTCACGGTTATCACGCAGAACGTCGACCGACTCCACCACCGGGCTGGAAGCCGCCATGTTTTGGAGCTCCACGGTACACTCTTGGAAAACCGCTGCCATCGGTGCGGCAGACCCTATAGCGCCGATACGCTACCGGAAGACACCGCCCCCATATGCCCCGTCTGCGGCGGACGGGTCCGCCCAGCGGTTGTCTGGTTCGGCGAACCCCTACCTGAAGAAGTCTTTGCCGCCGCTGAACGTGCGGTTGAACGCTGCAACCTCCTGCTCTGTATCGGAACCTCAGGAGAAGTCTACCCTGCCGCTGGTCTGGTCTGGCGGGCAAAGACCTTTGGAGCCACCATCATTGAAATCAACCCCTCTCCGAGCGAGCTCAGCCTTGCTGCCGATATCATCCTTCGCACAACAGCAGCCCACGCACTACCAGAACTCCTCCGCCGCCTCCAGCAATGCCGCCAAGAAATCCCAACACCATGATCGCCGGCATCGGTATTGATATCGTGGAAATTCAGCGGATCGAGGCCGCCATCAAGCGCTACGGAGAGCACTTCCTCCGGCGCATCTTTACCGACGCGGAACGGCAATACTGCGATCGCTTCGGAGCACACCGAGCCTCCCACTATGCCGCTCGCTTCGCAGCCAAGGAAGCGCTGAGCAAGGCGATTGGAACTGGTATGCGTGCTCCTTGCCGCTGGAAGGATATTAGCGTCGTCAATGGTCAATCCGGCAAACCCGAACTCCGCCTGTCCGGGCAGCTTCAGCGCCAGTATGCTCATTATGCCTTCCACCTGTCCCTTTCCCATTCGGCCACCCACGCCGTTGCCGTTGTAGTGGCCCTCCTTCCAACTGCACCTCCGGACACAACAACAGCTTAAAAGTACCAACCTTGCCATCACGGACATAGGGGCCGTCTACCCCTCAGCCTGCTTGAATTCCAGCCGAGCAGTCAAGCCACTTCGTGCCGCAACGGGATAAACCAGCAACGAGGCATCTCCATAACTCAGGAAGCGATAGTTCTGCGCCAAGGCCTCCGCGTAAATGCGTCGCCAAAACTCCCCAGCAAAAGCCCCGACAAGAAGCAACAACGTACTCCGGGGTTGATGGAAGTTGGTAATGAGCGCATCACAGAGCCGGTATTGGTACCCCGGCACAATCATAAGCTGCGTGGTTCCTCGGATGGACTCTATGCGGTGAGTTTCCATCCACTGGAGGAGTGCATCAAAGACTTCATCTGTCGGGGGCAAGGCCTTCTGGAGAAGGCAATAGGCTTCCCATTGCGACAGCAGAAGTTCCGAAGAGTCCCACACCCCTGGCTCCCGGCGGACCAAGCGCACCCCATGCCAGTAGAGGCTCTCCAACGATCGCACTGATGTCGTCCCTACAGCAACAAGCCACCCGCGGTCAGACATCCGCAGAAAATTCTCAAGTACCTGCACCGCCTGTCTGGGGATGCTCAGCGACTCGCTCTGCATCTGATGCTGACGGGCGTCCTCGACGCGCACGGGTTTGAACGTGTCCATCCCAATGTGGAGACAGACATCGGCAATGGCAATGCCGGCATGCTTCAATGCTTTGAGGAGTCGCTCCGTAAAATGCAATCCAGCCGTTGGAGCTGCTACGGAACTGGGAACCAGAGCGTAGACCGTCTGGTAGTGTTCCCAATCGCTGCTTTCTGCCTTGCGGCGCAAATACGGTGGCAAAGGGATCTGACCGAAGGCATGCAGCATCTCCGCCATGGTCTCCGTCCCCGGCTCCCAGCTTACCATCAGCCGAGCCAGACCGGAGAGGAGCTCATAGAGATGTACCCGGAGCACCCGCTCCCCTGCCGTTGCAACAAGCTCCATCTGCGGACGCAACCGATGTCCCCGCACAAGCCCCCACCACTCAACCGGTGGGTGCGCTGCAAATCCTTCCTCCGGCAAGCCCTGAACAGGACGCAGAAGCAATACCTCAACCCTGCCGCCCGTGGGCTTCCGGAGGAAAAGCCGCGCCGGAACGACCTTCGTCACATTCCGGACCAAAAGCGACCGCGCCGGAAGCAGCCCCGGAAGCTCTGCAAAGATGTGATGCCGGATTTCTTCCCTCTGACAATCCGCCACCAACAAGCGGCACTGGTCTCGCTCCGGCAATGGGTATTGAGCAATTCGCTCGCTGGGAAGCTCGTACGAATACTGGTCAATAGGAATCGGCACAGTCAATTCCATTTCCTCAAACGACGCTCAGCACCGCTTCTAAGGACGTTAGCAACGGAACAAGCGTTGTATTTTTACACCAGTGCTGTTGAACGCTTCGCCGGCCGGTGATGAACACCAATTTCCCATCTGGCCAGACGACTCCGGATTTCCCGACTCTGCCGTCTACCCAGCAGCGGAAAACTCCTTGGTGGCTCCCGCCTCTCATCGTCATAGGACTCATAGTTGTTGCGGGCGTGCTCGGTCTTCTCCTGCCTTCCGATATTCCCTTCTCTCCGTTTCAGTTTCCCCGCCTCAGCATGCCTCGGGAGGAACCCTCGGTTCTCCTGTTAGAACTGGGCGACCTGCCCGAATGGCGCCAGGCAACAATAGCCGAACTTTTCGGAAAGCGCAAAGAGGTTACCTTCTCCGAAGTTCTGACAGCACTGCAGGTTGCACAGGAGGACCCCTCCGTCCGTGGGCTCTACCTTCGCCTCATCGGCACCGAACTGGGATGGGCAAAATTGGAGGAACTCCGGGATGCACTCGTTGCATTCCGCCAGAGCGGGAAGTTCATCTACGCCTACATGGATGTCGGGGCTGAGAAAGACTATGCCCTTGCCCTGGCGGCGGATTCCATTTTCATGCCGAGCGAAGGCTTCCTCAAGCTCAGTGGCTTCGCCGCTGTGGGAGTTTTCCTTCCGGGCTTCCTCCAGAAGCTTGGCGTTACCGCTTACGTAGAGCAGTTTGAGGAGTATAAGTCCGCCGGTGAACCCTTCGCCCGACACTCCTTCAGCCCAGCAGCACGGGAGAACATACGAGCAATTCTTGCCCACCGCTATCATCGCTTCCTCAAGTGGGTGGAGCAGCGTCGAGGGATTTCCGCCTCTACACTGCAGCAGCGTGTCTTTCCTCAAGTTCTCCACCGTCCGGATTCGTTGAAGGCATGGGGACTTATCGACGGTATCGCCCATGAAACCGAGGTGCGGAACCTCATCGCCCACCGCCTTTCGTTACGGGACACCTTGCAGGTGTCTAAACGCCTCATCAGCATTGCTCGCTACTTAGGTTCGACAGCCGTACGGAAGTGGCACCAGCGTGAGGTCAAAAAGCCAGCTATTGCCATTGTGTACGGTGTTGGAGGAATCGTCCCGGGAAGAGGTCCAGGGGACCCCTTCAGCGAGCCGACTATCGCTTCCGATGACTTCATTGCAGCCCTTCGGGAAGCTGAGCGAAATGAAGACGTAGGTGCTATCATTGTACGCCTGGATAGTCCCGGTGGCTCTGCCCTCGCATCGGATGCAATATGGACGGAACTGCGCCGAATCGCGCGGCACAAACCCCTCTATGCCTCTCTGAGCGATGTTGCTGCTTCCGGAGGATACTACTTAGCTGTCGGCTGCGACACCATCATTGCGCATCCGTCAACCCTGACTGGCTCCATCGGGGTGATTTTCATAATGTTCAACTTCGCCGGCACTGCGCAGAAGTTGGGAGTTGGCATTGACACTGTCGGGAGTAATCCCGAGGCTTTCTCCCTAGCTACCCCCTTCATCCCTTACAGCGAGCGGGAGAGACAACGCTTCCGCACACTCGGAGCCGCCATCTACCAGCACTTCTTACAGGTCGTCTCCCAACAGCGTCGGATGAGCTTAGAACAGATTCGCGAACGCGCTCGCGGCAGGGTCTGGACGGGCGAGGAAGCCTTCAGGGTGAAGCTCGTTGACACCTTGGGCGGCCTGTCTACAGCTATTGCGCTTGCCAAACGGCGACTGGGTATCGCACCTGAGAAACCCGTACGCATCCTGGAATTTCCCCGCCGCAAAGAGCCGCTGGAACTGTTATTGGAGCTCTTCCAGGTAGAACCGACCGATGATACACGCAAAGCTTTCCTGTCTGCCACGTTCGGCAGTGTGCCACGACATTTCCGCCGCTATGCCCTTTCCACACTCCAACTCTGGGAACTCAGCCAACGGGAACCGATTGTGAAGGTTCTGCCATGGTGGGCACTCCCTCTACTCTGATGCTCGGTCGGCATGGATATTGTCAATCGGCTCTCGCCCCGGCAATTCCGGACGTACGATGACCTATTAGCCTTCATCAGCATCTACGACGACCGGCAGCGGCTGCGGGAATACCGTCGCCTTCTGCGGAGGCACCAGCACCGTATTCGGGGTTCTGTCTGCATGGAAGCCGGTTGCGGTCTGGGTATACTCTCTGAAGAACTGCTCCGGCTAGGGGCACGCCGTGTCTACGCAGTAGAACGGAACCGACTGCTCTACCGCCTTGCGCAGCGACGCTTGGGCAACCACCGGCGGGTACATCTCCTCTGCGCCGATGTCCGGGAGTTCGTACCCCCTGAGCCCATTGATGTGCTGGTACACGACTTCTACGGCATGATGCTCTACGACGAAGAGCTGTGGGTACTGGAAGAGCTCCCCTTCCGCCCTAGCTTGGTGCTCCCGGACAGCGGCTTCCTCATGGCAGGCCTGACCGAGAGCCGACTTGTATGCGATCGGACCGTCACCCCAGAGGTCTTCCACGCCTTCGCCGGTGTCCTGGTCTCTGGATTATTGGACGCCGAACACCTCCAAGGACGATGGATCGTGGCACAATGGCGCTTCGGTGAAGGACTTCGCCTTACGCCGCCAAACTTGTGTGGGGAAGCAGGAGATGTGCTCTTCTTCTACCTCAGTGTCCGCCATGGGGAAGAGGAAATCTGCCGCGCAGGGCAATGTTCTAATTGGGCATATGTCTGGACTCCACGCCAAGGAGACCTCTTCCTCCTAGACTTTCGGCGCCGGGGCAACTACGGCACGGAGGTCATCTTTCGCTGGATATCTCCCCCCGCAAAGCCTGCTACCGCTTAGAGTGCCGACGGCGGAACCGAGCGATGAAAAAGCCATCGGTACCATGCCGAGAGGGCAGCAGGAGACACTCCGGACGCTGGGGCAGAATCCACGGGAGCTGAATTCCCATCGACTGAAATACCGGCTCAATAGGCTCCGCCTCCCACTCCGGATGCTGCTTGAGAAACTGAGTGACCACGCCGAAATTCTCCTCTGGCATCAACGAGCAAGTGGCGTAGACGAGAATCCCACCGGGAGCCACGCGAGAGCTATACTGCTGCAGGAGGCGAAGCTGCCGCTGCTGATGGCGACGTAGCGCTGAAGGGCTGAGGCGCCATTTCAACGTCGGCGTCCGGCGAACTGTGCCAATCCCGGAGCACGGAGCATCTATCAACACTGCGTCAAAGCGGCGCGGTAGGTTCGATAAGGAATCATGCGGGCGGAGAACCCCAACACGGACGGAGCGAACACCTGCACGACGGAGGCGCTGCCGCAACGCCCGCAGCCGAAGAGCGTCAACATCGGTGGCCCAGATTTCCCCCCGATCCTGCTGCAGAGTCGCCAGGTGAAGTGTCTTCCCCCCAGCCCCCGCACACGCATCCCACAGACGCCACGTTGCCTGCGGAGCGACAGCGTAGCCGACCAACTGGCTTCCCTCTTCCTGCACCTCCAGCATCCCTGCGCGGTAGGGTTCTAACCCATGCACAGCAATTCTCTCCCAGAGCCGAATACCAACGGGCGAAAACACCGTAGGGGTTGCAGCAATACCCCGCTGCCGTAATTCCTCAAGGAGATGCTCGCGGGAGGTCCGCATGGTATTGACCCGCACGCAGGGTAACGCCGGCATCATGAGTGTTCGGCATAGCAGAAAGACCTCCGCAGGGGTCAGAGATGTCCACGGGTTGTCCATCCAGCAGCGCAAAATCCACTCCGGGAAGGAGCAGGCAGCCGAGAAAAGCTCCCACTGCAACGGCCCCCACTCCGAGTAGGGTTGCCGGAGAAGAAGCTGAAGCTCCCGCTCCAACACACACACCCTCTGCCCAAGTTCCTCAAGCCACTTCAGCCCCCGAACTCCCCATCCAACCTGGGTAAGGAGATTTTCCCACAGCTCGTTCTCCGATACCTGAGCGGCTGCAGCAAAAGCAGGCACAAGGTGTGGATTCCCCAACTGCACACCGAGATATCCCATCGCAACGACAACAAGCCACTCCGGAGAAACCGATACCGAAGGAGCAGACTGCCGTGCAAGACACCACCGCAGTATACCCCAACAGCGCACTGCCGCAAAGGTAACCTCAGCAACGAACCGTCTCTCCTTGCTTCCTAGATACGAACGCTGGCGGAAGTACTCTTGGGCTACTGCATCGGGTGGCTGAGCCGAGCGGAGCATGCGCCGCAGGAGCTCCGCTGCATGCCCCACGAGCGCTTCAGCGCGCATGGAGAAGTTGGGCAATCTGCCGCCGTTCAACAACACGCTGGCGTAACGCCCAGAGCAACCGCTGTAAGAGCTCCTGTACCACTGGGTCCGTCATAATACCCTCAGGCGTCAACTTCTCGTCAACTTGCGAGACCAACACCTCCGGCTTTGCCACTACATCGGCGTTCAGGTAGAAGAGGACCTGGCGAAGGTGCAACTGCGCCCTCAGTGTCCCGAAATTCCCCGTCGTTGCCCCGATAATTGCAACCGGCTTGCCCTCAAAGGGATTCTCCAGTGGCGGACGCGACATCCAGTCCAGTGCATTCTTGAGCACCCCGGGGATTGAGTAGTTGTACTCCGGTGTTGCAATCACCACCGCATCCGCCGCCCGAATCCGCTCTTTGAGCTCCCGAACAGCTATCGGCAGCGGGAACTCCTCGTCTTGGTTAAACAGCGGTATGCCTTGTAACCCAGCCTCCTCTATCTGCATATCTTCCGGAGCCAACCTCTGAGCCGCCCACAGAAGCTTTCGGTTATACGACTCCCGCCGCAGACTCCCTACAATACCGAGTACCCGAATCATCCAGGCTCCGTCAACGAAGACCCCGCAAAGTTACACCGTCCGCCGGGAGTCGCTCCCCTGACGCTCCCGACGCTTTTGCATTAGAACAAATGCTGTCTGAGCAGGATACTACCACGACTCCGGTAGCGCTAAGAGCAATAGCGTCGCCCCGATGAGAGCCCAGTTCTTCGTGAATTGCACCATTTCCACCATGCGCTGCATCGGGTCCTGTACAGTCCAGAAGCTATGCATCCAAAAAGTCACCGGTATCAGGAAGAGCACCAATGCTGCAACCCCAATAGGCACATATACCCACAGCAGGATCGTCACCGCTCCGACAAGGAGCAGCAAGCCGCTTAGGTAGACCACCACCGTCGGAGATGGCACCTTCCGAGCCGCCGCGTACTGAGCTAACGCCTTCGGAGCAATGACCAAATGGTTGAGTGCATTGTAGAGCCAGTACAATCCAAAGAGCAACCGCCCAACAAATGCAAGGACTTCCATCGGAAGCTCACCCCGAGTTGTTCTACCTTCTTCAACTCTTTCGCCTCGCTGCCAGTGAATACGCCCATGGTTCCGGAATTGCTAAGAACATCAGCGCACTGCCCATAAGAGCAAGATTCTTGACAAACTGGACCATCTGTATCATCCGCTGCATCGGGTCCGCCACGGCCCAAAAGTCATGCATCCAGAAAGTCACCGGAAGGAAGAACACCACGAGCGCTAGCACCCCAATGCGCACATAGACGCCCAATAGGATACTCAAGCCACCGATGAGGAGCAAAATTCCCGTCACAATAACTGCCACCAGCGGAAGCGGAACTCCTTTGGAAGCCGCATACTCGGCTAACTGGCCTGGCGCAAAGATGAGATGATTGAGTGCATTGTACACGTAGTACAACCCCACGATCACTCGCCCGATGAGCACAGCAGCGTTCATACGTCCCTCACCCTGAATGTGGAACATACAGACATCAGCCGATTTCTCCGGGAGCTTGGAAAAACCGGCACCTTGTAATCCCCCTGATTATGGGGCACCTTTCATGGCGTTGGACCCACCACACGATGGAGACTGAACTACCTGCTGCAAGCGCTGACAGAACTGCTCCAATGCTTGCAGAGAGAGCCAGATTCGTACGTGTCGCCCTTGCTTTTCTGTCTCCACCAACCCTGCCTCTACCAGTGTCTTAACATGGTGCGAGACCGTCGGCTGCGCCAAGCGTAGGAACTGCTGTACCTCCACGCACATCATACTCCCCCTTGCCGCCAACTCCCGCAGCAGACGCACCCGAGCAGGCTCTGAGAGTGCCCGAGCAACTCGGACGATATCACGTACAGCCGTACTCATCGACCTATGCAAATTTAGCGATTAGTAGTCACCCTCAGCGCTTCTCACACCACACCTTGTCAAAGCCCATGGTAAGTAGGGAGCGCTTTTCGCTAATTTTGCTGCTGAACTTCGGGTACGCCGTTTCCTCATGCGTGTTGGCATCATTCGAGAACGGTTCCAGAGCGAACACCGAGTCGCATTAACGCCAGAGGCCATCCAGCGGCTTCATCAGCGGGGATACCACGTCATTGTGGAGAAGGGAGCCGGTATCGGTGCCTTCTATCCGGATGAGGATTTCCGCGCCGCTGGGGCAGAAGTTGTCCCCAGCGCCGAGGAAGTGCTTCAGCGAGCTGACATACTCCTCCGCCTCTACATGCCGGAGGAAGCAGAAATTACCCACATGCGCTCTAGGCAGATCCTCATCGGCACTATACAAGCCTGGCGCTTCCCGGAGCGAGTGGAACAGCTACGGGCACGCGGGATTACCGTCTTCGCGCTGGAGCGGATGCCGCGCATTTCACGAGCACAAAGCATGGACGTGCTCTCCTCTATGGCGTCCATTGCTGGGTACAAAGCCGTCATTATAGCAGCAGAGCGCTTTGGGCGCCTCCTTCCCATGATGATCACTGCAGCAGGCACGATCCCCCCTGCACTGGTCCTAGTGATTGGGGCAGGTGTTGCAGGGCTGCAGGCAATCGCAACCGCCCGACGGTTAGGCGCCCGGGTGGAGGCATACGACATTCGCCCAGCAGTCAAAGAGCAGGTGGAAAGCCTTGGAGCACGGTTTCTGCCCATCACCTTAGAGATTGACCACGTGGAGCAGCGGGGCGGCTACGCTCGGGAACTGCCTGAAGAAATCCAACGTCGGCAGCGGGAAGCCCTGGCAACGTATGTTGCTCGAGCCGATATTGTCATTACCACTGCTGCTGTTCCCGAACGCCCAGCTCCACGCCTCATTACTGCAGCAATGGTAGAGCAGATGCCCGCAGGAAGCCTTATCATAGATCTTGCAGCAGAGACCGGTGGCAATTGCGAGTTAACTCGTCCAGGAGAATGGGTTTACCATCACGGGGTTGGTATCTACGGACCACTGAACTTGCCGGCAACTGTACCAATTCACGCTAGCCAGATGCTGGCTCGCAACATTGAACACTTCCTTGCTCTCTTCCTCCGAGACGGGAAACCTCAGCTCCATTTTGAGGACGAAATCCTCCAGCAGACATGTATCGTGCATGACGGTCGCCTCCATCCCTTCGCTCTCGATACCCAGAAAGTGCTATAGACAGGTGCCGCCATGAGCGAGTTGCTCTTTTCCATCTTCATCTTCACCTTAGCCGCCTTCGTGGGCTTTGAGGTGATCTCCAAAGTTCCACCCACACTCCATACGCCCTTGATGTCAGGCTCTAACGCTATTTCGGGCATCACCATCATTGGCTCGCTCCTGATTGCCGGGAAGCAGGAGTCGCCTCTTTTAGCACTTCTTGGAATCATTGCTGTAGCATGGGCAATGATCAATGTCGTGGGAGGGTTTCTTGTCACCGACCGCATGCTCCGGATGTTCCGTCCGCAACGAGCAGAAAAGCACGATGGAAGTCCTGATTAATGCCGCCTACTTAGTCGCCTCGGCAATGTTTATCCTCGCCCTCAAGCGGCTCAGTTCGCCGCGGACGGCGCGCACGGGGAATCTCATCGGAGCTTTGGGAATGCTGATTGGCGTGCTCGCCACACTCCTTCACCGCAGCATTCTAAGCTTTGAGGGCATCCTCATCGGCATTGTCATTGGCTCAGGGCTGGGGGCAGTGATGGCCTTGAGAGTCCCCATGACGGCGATGCCACAGATGGTTGCCCTTCTGAATGGTTTCGGTGGAGCCGCTTCAGCAGTGGTAGCTATTGCAGAAATGGAGCGCTTGCATCTGCACCATAGCATCGCTCAAGCTTCTACTGCCCTAACAGGAAGCATTGCAGCCAGTGTTATCATCGGAACGATCACTTTCACCGGCAGCGTTATTGCATTTGCAAAGCTCCAGGAGATTCTCAGCGGACGCCCCATCGTGCTTCCTTTCCACCATGGGTGGAATGCCCTCCAAGGTATTGCCATCCTTGCTCTGGTTACCCTCCTCTTACTCCAACAGAGGGTGTGGCCAGAAGCAACGGTGCTCGAACTCTTCTACCTCCTCACTGCTATCTCAGCCGTGTTAGGGGTCATGATGGTCATCCCCATCGGGGGAGCGGATATGCCGGTAGTGATTTCCTTCCTCAACTCCCTGTCGGGGCTGGCAGCGGCAAGCACTGGTTTCGTGCTTTCCAATTACTTGCTCATCATTGCCGGTACTCTGGTGGGAGCGTCTGGCATCATCCTGACCAACATCATGTGTACGGCCATGAACCGCTCCCTGCCCAACGTCCTCTTCGGCGCCGTGGGAGCCGAGGCGCACCTTGGTGGAGCAACCGATCGCATCGTGCGGAGTACAACGGCGGAGGACGCAGCTGTCATCTTAGGATATGCCCGCTCCGTTATCATTGTCCCTGGCTATGGAATGGCTGTAGCTCAAGCACAGCATGCGGTGAAAAAACTGACCACCCTTCTTCAGCAGCGTGGAGTTGATGTCAAGTTCGCCATTCATCCCGTTGCTGGTCGTATGCCCGGGCACATGAATGTCCTGCTGGCGGAAGCGGACATCCCTTACGATTTGCTCTACGACATGGAGCACATCAATCCAGAGTTTGAACACACTGATGTCGCGCTGGTCGTTGGCGCCAATGATGTCGTCAACCCTGCTGCCCGGAAGGATGCCTCAAGTCCGCTGTATGGCATGCCTATCCTGGATGTTGACCGTGCTCGCACAGTTATCGTCCTCAAGCGCTCCCTTAACCCGGGCTTTGCTGGTGTTGAAAACGAGCTCTTCTACCAACCCAACACGTACATGCTCTTCGGCGATGCCCGTGGTTCATTGGAAGCTATAGCTGAAGCACTCAAGAGTGTGTAAGTCGCACGCCGTCGAGCCCAGCATGATCCTTTCGGACAAAGAGATTCTGGAGAATATCGCAAAAGGCCTCATTGTCATCGAGCCTTTTCGCCCTGAATGCTTGGGTCCTAATAGTTACGACGTTCATCTGGGCAAGGTGCTCGGCGTCTATGTGGACGAGGTACTGGACGCACGCAAGCACAATCGCATTGAGCTTTTTGAAATTCCCGACGAGGGATACGTACTGCAGCCGAACATGCTCTACTTAGGCGTGACGGAGGAATACACGGAAACGCATGTCCATGTCCCTTTCTTAGAAGGGCGTTCCAGCGTCGGGCGTCTGGGCATTGATATCCACGCCACTGCCGGTAAAGGAGATGTCGGCTTCTGTAACTACTGGACCTTGGAAATCTCCGTCAAAAAACCCGTCCGCATCTATGCCGGCATGCCCATCGGACAGCTCATCTATTTTGAAGTCAAGGGCGAAGTCCTCAACCCCTACAACCGACGTCCCAGCGCCAAGTACCGAGAGCGAAAGCCCATCCCTATAGAATCCATGTTGTGGAAACACTTCGCTACTCCCTCTCCGGTCAACGAAGGGAACTGCTCGCCGTAATTTTGTTCGGTTCCATGGCACAGAACTGGATAATGAAGGGGCAAAAACCACATGATGAAATCGCCTTTGTAGAGCACGTACAGCAGGTCCGTCAGGCGAAGATCCTCCGCCAGCTATTGGACCGTGATGTAAGCGTTCTCTTTGAGGACCCGTTAGAGAACGACCTGGTCTTGAACATGGGTCCGCAGCATCCAGCAACCCATGGAGTGCTGCGAGTCTTACTACGCTTGGACGGTGAAACAGTCATCAAGTGTGTACCAGAACTGGGATATCTCCACCGAGGCTACGAGAAGCTGGCAGAGAACATTACCTACCACGAGTTCATCCCCCATACTGACCGCTTAGACTACATTGCTCCGATGTCCAACAATGTTGCTATTGCTCTGGCAATTGAAAATGCATGTGGTATTGAGGCGCCCCCGCGCGCACAGTGGATTCGGGTATTGGTCGCGGAACTGGCACGCATCTCCTCTCACCTTATGGCAATGGGGGCTACCTGCATGGACGTAGGGGCAATGACCTTGTTTCTCTGGACATTCCGCGAACGGGAAAAGCTCTACGACATCTTCGAGCTCATCTGCGGTGCCCGCTTCACTACTAGCTACACCCGTATCGGCGGTGTGGCAAATGATGTCCCACCGGAAGCATTTGCGAAAATCCGAGAATGGCTATCCCAGTTCCCCAACGAGTTGGCCTACTTTGAGAAAGTGGTTCACCGCAACCGCATCTTCATTGAACGCTTAGCAGGCGTGGGCTATATATCGGCCGACAAGGCGATCCAACTAGGCTTGACTGGTCCCTCATTGCGGGGTTCGGGAGTACCGCGCGATCTGCGGCGAGACGAGCCGTATCTGGTCTACGATCAACTGGACTTTGAAGTCATCACCTATCCCGATGGGGACTCGTGGTCCCGCTACATGGTGCGCATCCAAGAGATGAAGGAAAGCGTGAAAATCCTATGGCAAGTACTGGACAAGATGCCCCCAGGTGAAGTACTTGCATACGACCCGAAGTTTGTGCTTCCCCGCAAGGAGCGCGTCTACACCCGAATGGAGGAACTCATTAACGACTTCATGCTCATCAACTTCGGCATTATGCCTGAACCCGGGGAGACTTACACTGCCATCGAGAGCCCCAAGGGCGAGCTGGGATTCTACATCGTCTCTGATGGGACAGGGACTCCATGGAAGCTGAAGATTCGGTCTCCCTCAGCAGCGAATCTGCAGGCACTACCATACTTGTGCGAAGGCTCCATGGTTGCCGATGTCGTTGCCATCATCGGCTCCATTGATCCAGTTATGGGCGAAGCCGATAAATGACCTCTGGACAGGAGCGCACCCAGCACCGCCGACAGCGGATTGAGGAGGTCCTTCGCCGCAGACAACCGGATTTAACAGTGGTGTTAGAGAACGTCCACGACCCTCACAACGTCTCTGCTGTTCTGCGCACGTGCGACGCTGTCGGCCTGTTAGAGGTTCACCTGCTCTATACCGTGGAGTCGTTCCCGGAGATCAGCCACCGAACCTCAGGCAGTGCCTACAAATGGCTTATTTTGCAGCGCCATACAGACGTATCGCGCTGCTATACCCTTCTCCGGGAGCAGGGATTCCGTATCTGGGCAACTGCGCTGACAGCACAGGCAGAGGATATCTTCACCCTCGACTTTACGCAGCCGACAGCGCTGGTTTTCGGAAACGAGCATCGTGGCGTCTCCGAGGAAGCCCGATGCCTTGCCGATGGAATTTGCTGGATTCCTCAGGTCGGCATGGTACAGAGCTTGAATATTTCCGTAGCTTGTGCTGTCACTCTCTACGAGGCGTTTCGGCAACGGTGGAATGCCGGATTGTATAACCACCAGCGACTACCTCCAGAGCTTTTCCAGAAGTTGCTTCAGGAATGGCTCCAGCGATAGGCTTCCCATGCCCCTTCTCTGCATTGCGGGACATCGCCATTGGAGTGAACACGCCGGCGGAGTTGAGTTACAGCTGCGATACTTGGGCGAAGCTCTGGCAGCAGGGGGCTGGGAAGTTGTCCATCTCTGCCATAGCCTGACGGGTAAGTATGGACAAGAGCTGGAAGCACCCGGACGCCTTATCTATTGGATTCCGCTCTACCCCAATGGCTTTTGCGTCCCTCGGCAACAGGTGGAAACCCTCTTGGCAGAACTCAACCCTGATGTTCTCTACCAACGAGGCTGGGGGATACTCCAGGAAAGTGGGGTTGTGTTGGACTTTGCTCTCCGACGCAAGCTTCCCTATGTTTTCGCTCTCTCCTCCGACCTCACCGTCCAGAAATTTCTTCCCACAACCTACACCTTCATCCGCCATCGGCACCCCCGCTGGCGTTCATGGCTCCTACTTCCTTACGCCCTGTGGTCAGACGTTCAACTCCATAAGACTCTGCGTAAGGCGCCGTACCTTTTTACCCAACACAAGGGGCAACAGGAACTCCTCCGCCGTCGCTACGGACGTGAAAGTCTCGTAGTCCCCACGCTCCACCCTGAGCTTCATCGTCCTGCTCGCAAAGAGCCTACACCTCTGGTTGTGTGGATTCACAATTACCGACCTCACGCACAGCTTGGACTTGCCCTGAAAATTGCTGCTTCCTACGAACGCAGTGGGATACAATTTTTCTTCGTCACTGGCTCCACTCGTCCAGAGCAGCTACGCGAACTTCACCGATGGAAGCGCCTCCCCTCAAATGTTCGTCTCTTCGGCGCGCTCTCCCCAGAGGAAGCCCAAGAACTTCTGGAGCGAGCATGGGTTCTTCTGCATACCGCCTTCTATGAAGGTTTCCCCAACACTTTCGTCCAAGCGTGGCTCCGGGAAACCCCTGTGGTCTCTTTGTGGGTTGATCCTGGCGGAGTTCTCCGACGGGAAGGGATTGGAATCTGTGCAGATGGCAATACTGCACGACTGCAACAAGCGCTGGAATCCTTCCTTGACAACCCCGAGCATCGCGCTACCGTCGGCTTACGAGCTCGGGAATATGCAGAAAAACAGCATGGTCTCCGGCACAACTGTCCCCGCTTGCAGCAGTTGTTCAATGGCCTTGCACAACGGAAGCCTATCAGCGAGCTATGTCTCTGAGCGCAGCTGTACGAAGGTTCCTCTGCTCCCTCCTCTGCCGATGGTTCCGTGCTGAAGCTCTATCGGCAGAGGAGCTCCGCCAGCGATGGCAACGGGCACGGCGGTGTTTACTCCTCTGCGGAGCCGGTATCGGTGATGCCATCATGGCACTTCCGCTCCTCCAAGTGCTCCGCCAGCGACTTCCGGAATTGCAACTTGCCGTGGTCACCCGGGCGCATCTCCGCTCTCTTTTTCTGCCTTTTCCTCAGCTTTCTGTCCTCTCCTACCGTGAGGGGTGGAGCTCGCTGCCGGCGTTTATCCACCTTCTCTGGCAATGCTGGCGCTTCCGAGCCGACGTCTTCTTAGGGGCTCAGCCGGCAAACACTATCCGACATTCCCTCATCGCCGTTGCCAGCAGAGCTCAGCTGCGACTCAAGCATGTGTACAACTCCGGCATACGGTCGGGTCGGGATCTTTCATGCCTCTACCACTGCCTTGTAGCCGCTCCTCCACAGCGCCATCGGGTAGAGCTGAACCTTGATCTCCTCCGCACTGTAGGCGAAGACATCCCTGAGGGCAGTTTCTACCCTACGTATCCTGTCCCGGAATCGGCACGCCGTCGTGCGGCTCAGCTCTTACCCGGAGATATTCCCCGAATCGCCCTCCATCCAGGCAGTGGACGTGCAGAAAAGCGATGGCCAATAGAAGGTTTCCTCTCCCTTGCGCAGCGCCTCCAACAATCGGGCTACCACCTTGTTCTCTTCGGTGGTCCCGAGGAACGGTCGCTTACTGCCCGACTGCGCGCTACTCTGGGAAAGGCAGTAGAAGATTTCACGGGTAAGACTGACCTCCCTGAAACAGCCGCTCTACTCCAGCGGTGCCTTCTCCTCATTAGCAATGACTCTGGCATCATGCACCTGGCGGCCGCTGTCGGCGTCCCGGTCATTGCTCTCTTCTTGCGAACGGATCCTGCCCACATTGGACCTTATACCCCTGCGGCAATCGTCCTTTGCGCCCAAGGCGGGGATGGCTTAACTGTTGAAGACGTCCTCCGCGCCGTTGCACAAGTAGTGCCACTGACCTGAAGCGTTCTATGGCTAAGAATGAACCCATCCGATGGCAGGCGCAAATCCGTGACGTAACCTTTGGGCGCAACGTTACCATCGTTGAACCCGTCAACCTCTACGAATGCTTCATTGAAGACGATTGCTTCATCGGTCCGTTCGTTGAAATCCAGCGCGGGGTCCGCATTGGCAAGCGCACGCGCGTGCAATCCCACACCTTCATCTGCGAGCTCGTCACCATTGGTGAAGACTGCTTCATTGGACATGGGGTCATGTTTATCAACGACACATTCCAAACGGGTGGCCCGGCTCCGCGGCGGGAGTTTTGGAAACCGACAACGATAGGGAACCGCGTTGCTATTGGAAGCAATGCAACAATCCTCCCTGTGCGCATTGTAGACGATGTCGTCATCGGGGCAGGCTCCGTCGTTACGAAAGACATTTTGACCCCGGGTATCTATGCTGGCAATCCCGCCCGGAAGCTTCGGGAACTACCACAGCGAGGAGAAAGCTAATGGGAATCCAAGTGCCCTTTGTGGACTTACGGGCTCAGTACCGGCAACTGAAGGTAGAAATTGACGCTGCTATTGCCACCGTACTAGAGGAAGCAGCATTCGTCCGCGGCAAATACGTTGAAGCGTTCGAGCAAGCATATGCTAAAGCCCATGGAGTCCGCCACTGCATTGGGGTAGGAAATGGGACGGACGCTCTTTACGTTGCGCTGCGAGCCCTCGGTGTCGGACCTGGCGATGAGGTATTAGTACCGGCTCTTACCTGGATTTCAACGGCGGAAACAGTCTCCCACCTTGGCGCCCGACCAGTCTTCGTAGATATCGAGCCAGACTATTACACCCTTGACCCCTGCCACGCTGAACACTGCGTCACAGAGCGCACACGCGTTATCATCCCCGTTCATCTCTACGGACAGCCTGCCGATATGGAGAAGCTTCTGAACTTAGCCCGTCGTTACAGCCTCATAGTACTGGAGGACTGTGCTCAGGCACATTTCGCCCAGTACCATGGGCAGCTCATCGGCACTTTCGGCACAATAGCAGCGTTCAGCTTTTACCCGAGCAAAAATTTGGGTGCTTACGGCGATGCCGGAGCTATTCTTACCAACGACGATGCCTTGGCTCACTTTATCCGCATCTTCACCAACCATGGCTCGCTGACCAAGTACGAACATGAGATTGAAGGTATAAATAGCCGGCTAGACGGACTTCAAGCAGCTATCCTCTCTGTCAAGCTGCGCTATATCCATCAGTGGAATCGTCAGCGAGCAGAACACGCCCAGCTCTACAGTGAGCTCTTAGCTGACGTTGAGGAAATCACTCTTCCCCACATCCGTCCAGGCTGCACCCATGTTTTCCACCTTTTCGTTATCCGGACACCTCGTCGGGATGAACTCCAGCATTACCTTACCTCCCAGGGCATCCAGACACAGGTTCATTACCCACGTGCGCTTCCTTTCGTACCCGCTTACCGTCGCTTCGGACATCATCCCGATGAGTTTCCTGTGGCATGGCAATATCAACATGAGTTGCTCTCACTCCCCTTGTATCCGGAGTTAACGGAAACCCAAATCCGTTATGTTGCTGAACACCTCAAGGCCTTCTTTGTACATCAACGACCTCGTATCGTACGTCCATAGTACCTGTACTTTGGGTTATGTAAAACTTCGGAACCATCACCGATGTACCTACGGAGCCTGTGGGTGACAGCTTCTCTGTTTTTCTGTTTCTTGGCCGCCTCTCCCGGTCAAGCTCAGCTCAACCTTGGAATCGGGCTCTGCTACGGAAGCGACATCGAAAAGCCAGGAGTAGACCTGCGGGGCTACTATCTTACCTCTCCTACGCTCCGCTTCGTGACGAACTTTCACTACTTCTTCACGAAGTCTGGGCACACCTTCTGGACGTTGGACGGTAATGCACACTACATCTTCTATGAGCACCGACGCCAACAGCGCCTCTATGGGATTTTCGGACTCCAATATGCCCATGAGAGCGTGGACATCGGTATTGGAACGGTAAGCAACTCTGAAATCGGACTTAACATTGGTATCGGGGGTGAGACCCGGGTAGATTTCGGCGCTGTTTTTGGAGAACTCAAGCTCGTCTTGGGCAACTACGATCAATTGGTCTTAGGAGCTGGACTTCGCTTCACGCTGTGAGTCCGACAAGAGCTCTAATTTTGCAACTGCTCCGTTGGGGGTGCTTCGTCCACTTTGGGCGAGGCTGAGAGGATACCCTTTGAACCTGATCCGGGTAATGCCGGCGTAGGGAAAACGGAGTAGCGGTAAGAATATTCCGCCCGCTGTATCTCCTCTCTTAAGCCTCCCCCTTCTTGAACGAGCACCTCCACACGGCACAGTGTTATGTCCAACCAATGCGTGTGGAGGATTGCTATGCGTGCCCGCCTTGTCTGGCTTGCTTTCGGAGTTACTACCCATCTGTGGGCCCAATTGTCACAAGCTCCTGAAGACACCACGCGCCTGTACCAACTACCAGTCGTTACCGTCACAACGACCCGGGCCGAGGCAGGAAAAAGTCCCGTGCCTTTCACGGAGGTGGAGCGTGCCAGCATTGTTCAACGTTACACGGCACAGGACTTCCCAACCCTCCTCAATGCCCTCCCCTCCGTGTTTGTCTGGTCCCAGAATGGGAACCAGATTGGATACTCCACACTCGTCATGCGGGGCTTTGATCAACGCCGTATTGCTGTCCTCATCAATGGGGTACCGCAAAACGATCCCGAAGACCACAATGTGTACTGGATCGACTTCCCAGATCTGGCTGCCAGTGTTGGCTCCATCCAGGTACAACGTGGTGCAGGTTTGATTAACTACGGAGCCGCTGCTATCGGCGGAAGTATCAATATCACAACCTCCAACTTCCTAGCCGAACGGCTCGTGCGCATTAGCCTCGGGAGCGGCTGGCAGCAATTTAGCACGCCAACCAAGACCCATCTTCAGCCCACGGTCCAACGGTATGCTCTGGAGGTCTCCTCGGGAATCATTGAAAAACGCTATGCCTTCTACGGACGCATGGCTCGGATTGAGTCTTGGGGCTATCGCGACCAGAGCTGGGCAACACTGAACAGCTATTTCCTCAGTGGCGTCCGCTTTGACAAAAACCTCACCACCCAGATCAACATCTTCGGCGGCCCACTGGCAGACGGGCTGACTTACTACGGCATCCCGAAACAGCACATCAAGGACCCTGTGCTACGCCGCAAAAATTATGCCTGGTGGGAATACGATAGCACTTATCGTCGCATCGGCTTCGCTGTGGAACGTCGTCCAGTGGAGTTGGAGAACTTCTCACAACCGCACTACGAACTTCTCAATGATTGGCGTATCAGCCCCAACCTGGAGCTGAAATCGGTGCTCTTCTACTACACTGGTGACGGGTTCTTCGACTTTGACGGCTCCTGGGCTGATGCCCGGACTCTCCGCCTTACGCGGGAATATGGCTGGGACCTTCCCGATACGGTCTACCCGCGCAATGCCATCATTCGAGCATTCGTTGGCAACAAGCACGGTGGCTGGATCCCCCGACTACTCTGGAAGCATGCTAGCGGCGAGCTCCTCCTAGGCACGGAAATTCGCCTCCATCGTTCCGTTCACTGGGGCAAGGTCCGCTACGCTGAACTGCTTCCCACAGACTTTGATCCAGAGTACAAAATTTACCAGTACGAAGGCGTCCGGGATATCTTCTCCCTCTTTGCCCGTGAGCAATACGAACTCGCCTCACAAGTCACGCTTAACATTGAGGCGCAAATCGTACACCACAGCTATCGCATCCGCAACGAACGGGCAGGCAATCGGTACACATACTATCTGACACGCTCAGGGGATACCGTCTGGGGCAACGGCACCTTGTTCGACATCCGCTATACTTTCTTCAACCCCCGAGTGGGACTTCTCTGGAAGCCCACCGCCGAGCATGAACTGTTCGGGCTGCTCGCCTATACTTCTCGCGAGCCTCGGATGCGGAATCTCTATGCAGCCGAAGACGCTTACTTTGGCGCGCGACCACTCTTCGAAAGCGACACCATCGGCGGCATTGTCCGCTATGATTTCTCTAAGCCACTAGTCAAGCCCGAGCGAATGCTGGATATTGAGTTCGGATGGCGCTACCGGACCAATTGGCTCCAGGCTTCCGTGGGAGTCTTCTGGATGGAGTTCTTTGATGAGCTCGTCAAAAGCGGGCGCGTAGATATCTTCGGTGCACCCATTGACGGCAATGCTCCTCGTACGCGACATGTCGGGATTGAGTTAGAAGCAGCAGCCCAGTTCCTCTCCCATCCTCGCTGGGGTTCCCTGATAGCTGGACTTTCCACAACCTTGAGCCGCAACCGCATCGTGGAATACACATATTATAGCAGCCGTGGAACGGCTGTCTCTTTGAATGGGAACCCTGTAGCCGGCTTTCCGGAATTCCTGGCTTCCGGACATCTCCGTTACCAACACGGTCAGCTCCAGGCACAATTAACACTCCGCCATGTCGGCCGCTTTTACTCTGATAACTTCGGCACTCGGCTGGCTGAGTACGCAGCTTTCGACCCAACGATTGCCGACTACCGGGATAATGTTGTAGACCCCTACACAGTTGCCGATTTGGACCTCCGATGGGGGATCCCCAACTTCCTGGGACTCCAACAACTTGTAGTGCGCCTACAGGTGAACAACCTCTTCAACACCCTCTACGCTGCCGGCGCGGAGGGACGCCATTTCTTCCCCGGTGGGGAGCGCCTTATCTTCCTGGGCGTGGACATGGAACTGTAATCTTCTCCAGGAGCTGAATCCGCCAGCGAAGCTCCCCATTGGTCACCGGTAAGCGGATGCAATGGGTGCGCTGCCGCACATAGTACCCACTGGAGAAAAAGCTGGGAATACACTCTATAGGCGCTGATCCACAGAAGCGGAGAGTTCCTGCCTCCGTATGGCACAGGACCTCGGTTGTACTACAAACCCCAATCCGCACTTCTGGTGCCAGGTTGAAGGAACATACCGCCGGAGCAGGACCTTCATAGATATCCCGCCCCTCTACTCCGTCCGGGAGCAGGTATAGATGGCGACGATGCCGATAGCGTGGATGGAGAAACTCACCGACAAATTCCCGCTCCTGGACAATTAATGCCCGCGCCTGGACTCCGCGCCGGAAAAGCCAGAAGAGCGCCTCCGACGAATGCTCAAAGAAACGAAACTGCTCCTCTCCAGAAACTACGAGCGTATTGTGAGCTGCCGTCGCACGAAAGCGATTCCGCCACTCTGGAGAGGCAGTGTAGCAGTAAGTTCCTGGATCCACGAAAACATCGCTTGTCCCAAGGCACAGCTCCAGGGACAATTGGTCACAATGAGCATGTCCACCACTTGGATGGAGGCGCTCCAGCCCTCCGCAACGGACTGCAAGGAAAAAGCCGTTCCAGCGGTATACCACCAACCCGAAGTCCGGAAACCATTCCACTGCCGCTGGCTCCCGGATCTCTAAAATGGGATAGCGCGGGAAAAGGAATGCCTCCGGCTGTTGCTCCCACTCTTCAGGACAGCGGCAGCAGAGTGTCGCTGCCAGACCGAGGGTTGGACGGAAGTCGCGATGCTCCTCACCAATCTCAGCAATGGACTCCCCCTCGGGAAGTTCATAGGTATGAGACTGCGCACTCGCCAACGGTACAAAGCGAGGAATCAGCTTCAGCCAACGTCCACTGTCGTGGTCACCAATCTGTGGAGCATAGCCATTTGGCTTCGTTATAGCTGCAGCAAATTGAACTGCTGCCTGCAACCGTTCCCAGTACGCAGCTGGAAACATGGACTCGGTCCCTACCGAGGCTACCTGTTCCCTCCACCTTCCTGGTGGAAGAGGGCGCTCCGAGCGCCACAGATGGCGAGGAACCGTTGCTACCGTATGGCGTTGTTCCGGTGAGAGTCCAAGAGCAACTGCCGTTCCTGCCAAGACCATCTCAAGCGCGAAGCGATGGTAATATGTTGACCCCTCCCAATTCCCACCATCGGGCAAGAACTGGTAAAGCACTTCACTTGCAAGCTCTGAGATCCCGAAGGCTAGCCACGCTGCAGCTACAGGATACCCTCCCAAAGCAGCACCAATGCTCAGGAGAGCGACAACATCGCCTAAATAATGATTTCCTCGCAGCCCCGCATTCCACTCTAAACGATGCATCAGGAAAAGTCCATGCTCGGCTATCCTCCGCCACAGGAGTCGCTCTAAAGATTCCTCCCACAGCTGCTGATGATGGAAGAGCCCCGCAGCAAGGAGTAGAGAAAAAGAGCGTACAGCGACTTCTAACGGGGATGCCCACTGAATTCCTTGTCCGACTGGATTCTGGAGGAAGAAGTCTAGAACAACGCACCGGAACTGCTCCCAGAACTGCTGTACCTTTGCCGGTTCCAAATGCGCCAGTATTGCGAGAATCGGCAAAAATTGCAGGCGTCCTAACTCCCATGGAACTTTTGGATCAGCCCCCGGCAAGTTCCTCCAGGAGACATAATCCCCCTTTTCCCAGCGGTAGCCGCTAAACACGTCTTTCTGCCAATCCAGCCACTGACAATCCGTGAGCAGCTGAGCATATCCCGAATCCCCCAAAGCCGCAGCAAGCTGGTGCAGGTTTGGCCGTAGATCCCGTTGCACCATCGGCAGCCGGATCCAGCACGGGAGGAAGAGGAAACTTTCCCGATGCTGCCAATGCTGCCACCAAAGCTGGAGCCTTTCTCGGAATGGTGCTATATATTGCTCTGGTGGGAGAAGAAACAGCGGTCTGCGCTGCGCCACGTTCATGAGGGCAAGGCTCTCCGGCACAATCCGCACAGGGCGGGCCCGGATAAGCGCGCGCCGCATGGCTTGCCTCAGCTTCCTCCACCGCACTCCCGGCGGCAATGCCCGCCACTGCTCCCACCGAAAGCGCCACTGCTCGTGCATGTGAGAAACCTGTCCTTTTTCTAATTTCGCGTCGTCCCAACGGTCAGGTAGCTCAGGTGGTAGAGCAGGGGACTGAAAATCCCCGTGTCGGGGGTTCGACTCCCTCCCTGACCACGTCGAGATAAAAGAAAAAAAACGCCCGTGCAGAACCGCACGGGCGTTTATCGCGTTTTTCAACCTTCCACGCTCAGGATTACCAGTAGATGGAAAGCGTAAAAGCCCCCGACGGAGCCGTGCTAATTGCTGTTGTAGATGAGGCATCCTGCTCCGTCGACGAGCCGCCCGAGGTAACCTTCGTTTTCCCTGAGCTTGTCGTAAAGCTCAAGCTATAGATGGCCCCGAGCGAGACATTGCTCCACGCAAACCATTCCGCCCCCGCCGTGACAGCAGCACCAAACGCAGTAGTAGAGGTTTCCGTCTTGTTTCCGCTTACATATTGGGGATTCTCTACCGTCTCGCTTCCTATCGCAAAGAGGATGCCAACACCCGCATACCCGACGACAGAACCAGCAGAGGCAATATTAAAGCGCAACCCAGGGGAGAGCGTCAGCTGGAGGGTGGATGTCTTCTCATCCGCTCCACCTGCTGGTGCCTTAACTGTCCTACTGGTCGTCCCAAAGCCCAATCCCACCGTCAAGCCAAGGTCATCGCTGAGGTAGTACAGGAGCCTTATCCCTCCGTCAACTCCCAGGTTCGACAATCCGCTCAACGTAAAGAACCACGCCTTGTCCCCCTGCTTGGTCTTCTGCGCAGAAGCGACCAAACTTGCCATCCCGACCGCAACCAACAGAGCAACAAGCCGCTTCATCGCAACTTCCTCAAACTGGTTCGACATACCCCGCGGTGCACCCCTGCACCGCTTGTCCGTTGCAAATATACAGCAACAAGCCCCCAAAGACAAGCACACGCATCGTTTACCATATGCTTACAGCGAGAGGCTCGATAGGACTTCCATAGTCGCCAGCGCAACAAGGCACGCCACAACGAGGAAGAGCACAAAGTACAACCAGCGCTGACGGTGGTGGGGATGTCGCCGGGCCACCTCCGGAGTATACCACCGCTTCATCCCAGCTCCTTAGCACTTTTGCAAACATACCGCACCTGACCTTTCTACTGAAGTTCGGAGCATTCCGTTGCATCTTGAATCCCATGTCCTCCAATGTCCACAACCGACGAAGAATCTCCCACATGGTTTCGCCCCTCTTCGTCTTCACCGATGGCACTCAGGGGTACACGATGTGTGGGCGTTACATGATTGTTAGCTCAGGGGAAGAACTGCGCCGACGTTTCCAAGTGCGGGAGTCCGCCGGGGTAGAGCGCTACAACGCCGCTCCTCTTCAAATGTTACCCGTCGTCCGGCGGGAGGAGAATGAAAATCGAATCGCTCTGCTCCGGTGGGGATTGACTCCCTCATGGGCAACGGAAGATTTCGGCGGACGCATCATCAACGCCCGAGCGGAAACAGTCCACGAACGCCCGAGCTTCCGACACCTCCTGCGTCACCGGCGGTGTCTGGTACCTGCCACCGGCTTCTACGAATGGCTCAAGCATCCCAACGGACGATTCCCCTTCCGCTTTTCCCTCCGCGATGAAGCTCTCTTCAGCATGGCAGCTTTGTGGGATGAATGGTACAACCCGACAACGGGCGAAATATTGCAAAGCTTTGCCATTATCACCGTTCCCGCCAATGCTCTGGTGGCTCGCATCCATGACCGCATGCCTGCCCTCTTATCCCGAGAGTCGGAATCCCTGTGGCTTGACATAAACGCCCCCCTTGCTGACGTACTGCTCTGCTTACGCCCATATCCTGCCGAAGCAATGGTCTGCACCCCTGCATCCCGTCGATTGAACAATCCCCGCTATGACGATGCCTCCGTACTGACCCCCGAAGAAATCCCACCCCTTCCTTAGGTAAAGGCCGGAAAGCCGGTAATATCGGCCCCAATGATGAGCGTATGGATTTCGTGAGTGCCCTCGTAGGTCTTGACTGACTCCAAATTCGCCATGTGACGCATGACGGGATACTCATCCAGAATGCCATTTGCCCCTAAGATTTCCCGCGCCATGCGGGCAACCGTAAGCGCAATGTCTACATTATTCCGCTTCGCCAGAGAAACCTGCTGGAACGTCATTGTCCCAGCATCCTTCAGCTGACCAAGACGGAAACAGAGCAACTGCGCCTTGGTAATCTCTGTGAGCATCCAAACTAGCTTGTCCTGAATGAGCTGGAAGCTCGCAATGGGGCGACCGAACTGAAGGCGGGTTTTGGCATAGTTCAATGCCACTTCAAAGGTGGCCATTGCCGAACCGACAGCCCCCCAGGCAATGCCATAGCGGGCTTGAGTCAAACAGCTCAAAGGTCCTTTGAGCCCCCGCACCTGTAGCATATTTTCCTCGGGTATCTCGCAGTCCTGGAAAATAAGCTCCGAAGTCACCGATGCCCGCAGCGAGTGCTTGTTCTTCATCTCTACCGTCGTAAAGCCAGGCGTTCCGCGCTCTACCAGAAAGCCATGGACTTCGCCCTCCAACTTTGCCCATACAACGGCCACGTCGGCAATCGAGCCATTTGTAATCCACATCTTCGCTCCATTAAGGACAAAGCCTCCCGGCACTCGGCGGGCTGTGGTAACCATCCCCGCTGGATTAGAGCCATGGTCGGGCTCCGTCAGACCAAAACAGCCGATTGCTTCTCCCCGTGCCAACTTGGGTAACCATTTGCGCTTCTGCTCCTCGGTACCGTAGGTGTAAATGGGGTACATCACCAACGCGCTCTGAACGGAGACAAAGGAGCGTATTGCTGAATCACCACGCTCCAATTCCTGCATGACCAACCCATAGCTAATGTTGTCGGCGCCAGCCCCTCCATATTCCGGCGGCAACGTCATCCCGAGGAGGCCCAATTCCGCCATTTTCGGCACCAAGTGCATCGGGAAAGTCCCTTCCCGATAATGCCGTTCAATGATGGGGATAACCTCCGCTTCTACAAATTCACGCACCGTCTGGCGGACCAATTTCTGCTCCTCGGTCAAAAGCTCGTCTAACCGGTAGTAATCCACCCCTTCAAACGCCATGGTTTCCAAACAGACTAAGCCCACGTCCACGGGTACAAATATATCCTATTGCTGCCGCAGAGCTTGAAGAGTTTCTCGCAGCCCTTCACGCAAGGGAGTTCTAGGTAGACACCCAATCACCTCCTCTAATCGCTTCCCCGAAAGGGGTGGGAAAGACGTAGCCGGAACATCGACAAGCTGATAATCCCTCCATCCGAGCAGCTCCTCCAGAAGTTGCCCAATCTCACGGGCTGAGGCATAGATGCCGGGAACATTGAACACACCGCTTACAGCGTGGGCGCCTAAGCGCAGAAGTATTTCTACAGCATCGGCCACATAGAGCACATCACGAAAAACCTCTCCGCGAGCAAAGAGCTCGTAAGGTTCTCCCTGGAGAGCTGCCCGCAACATCTCGCCGAGGAATCCAATCTCCACCCCCACCAAGCGCTGACGAGGCCCATACAAGTGTGGCAGCCGGAGTACGGCGATAGTATGACCACGCTCACAACAGCGGAGCAGGATCTGCTCACTAGCCCACGCATGGAAGCTATATACGTCGGATGGCCCCGGCGGATGGCGTTCCGTAATCTGCAATGCTTTCCTCGGGGCGTACACCGTCCGCGTACTGGCATAAAGCAGCCGTACGGGGAAAGGAAGATGCCACAGGTGTTCCGCAAGAACACAATTTGGCAGATAATTCCACAGAGCGTCGTGGTGGGGATGCTCGTTACACCACCGATGGGTGTTGAGAGCGGCACAGTGGAAAATCACACTTCCTTCTTCCAGTCTCGGAATCCAGGCATGGGTCTGTCCGTAGTTATCCAAGACAAGATGGATTCGAGAAGCAACAGCCCTCAAATGCTCCAGGCGTCCGCCACTACCGGGTACCAAGGCGTCAACAACGGTTACCTGCGCCCCGAGCCCCACAAGGTGCTCTACAAGATGGCTTCCCAGAAACCCAGCCCCCCCCAATACCACCACAGAGCGCCCCCGGTAAAATGCCCTCCACTCCATAGGTGTCAGCAGTGCTTACGCGCAACTAGCGCAAAATTCCGCACAAGGAGTCCCCGTAGTCCCCTCGGCAGCGGGAGTCGTATCGGGGGCTTCCTAAGCCATACCCGCACAGCGTTGATTCCCAACGTTGATGTGGCATGAGCTTCACGGACAACCTGAAATCTAGCCCGGGAAAGCTCCTCACAGAGCAGCCTATACGTAAAGAAGCGCACATGGTATCCCTCCCCCCGCGGGGGATGTCCTAACAATGCTCGAAGACGCCAACGGATATGCGCCACGTTGGGAGTGGTCAGCACCAGAAAACCACCCGGACGTAGGCACCGCCATAAACTTTGCAGGAGCACTTGCGTTCGGAAAACATGCTCAATCACCTCCAAAAGCAGCGCAGCATCAAAGCATTCCGGCTCGAACAGCTGCGTCAGTGGCTCATTACAATCATGTTGATAGGCCGGAAACCCCAAAGCCCGAGCACGGGCAACGTTATCAGGGTCAATGTCTACGAATTCCACCTCATGTCCCTCCCGGCGCAGCAGAAGCGCCATCTCAGCAGCTCCGCCACCGATATCCACAACACGGCAACGACGCCCTTGGGCTGCCCACCGGAACAATTCCAACGCCGTCGGATACCAAGGGCGCTGGAAGTTCTGTTCACGAGACATCGTCGGCTAAGACTTGGTTGAAGACCCCTTGGGCATAGAGCTGCTGGGCACGTTCGTAATCCTCCATCTGTCCAATGTCCAGCCAGTAGTCATGGAGCGGGAACTGAGCAACCGGTTTACCCACCCTTAGAAGGCATTGGATAAGCTCAGGCATCGTGTAATGGGTCCGCGGTGGGATATAGCGGAGCACCTCAGAGTTACAGGCATAAATTCCCGCCACTACTTCGGCAGCAATATTGGGCTTTTCCTCCACCTTCTGCACGTATCCTCCATGGGCAATAACAACCCCATAGCGGAGAGGGAGCACGATTTGTTTTGTTACAATGGTCAGTATTGCCTTCTGCCGGCGGTGATACTGGAGGAGCGTGCGGAAGTTAAGGTTTGTCAAGATATCGCCGTTGATGACCAAAAACGGGCGGCGGAGTCGCTCAGCAAAGAGCAGCAGTGGTCCCGCCGTCCCCAACGGGGTATCCTCCACGGCACACTCTATCGAAAGCCCCCATCGGCTCCCATCCCCTAAGAACGCCTTAAATAGCTCCGATTGATAGTTGAGGGCCACAAAGACACGGCGAACACCGCTCCGCTTGAGAGCCAGCAGGGTAATTTCCAGCACGGAGCGTTCTCCAACGGGGAGAAGTGGTTTCGGGATAATTTTCGTCAGCGGGCGCAACCGCTCTCCTAATCCACCGGCTAAAATCACCGCATCCATCGAGCGCTCTATCGCTCCAGAAGGGCAAGGAGGTTCTTCTCCACCTGTGCCCAATTGACCACATTCCACCACGCCTCAATGTAGTCTTTGCGGCGGTTCTGGTACTTGAGGTAATAGGCATGCTCCCAGACGTCAATACCCATGATGGGAACGGCTCCCCAGGGGGTTAGCTTATGCTGATTTTCCACCTGCAGGATAAGGAGGCGACCATCGGCGGGGCGATAATGAAGGAGTGCCCATCCACTTCCTTCAACAGCTAAGGCTGCTGCTGAGAAATGCCGTCGAAATGCTTCAAAGCTCCCGAAATCTCGCTCTATCAGCTGCCGCAATCGTCCCGTGGGCTCTCCCCCTCCCCCATTACCCGGCGGCGCCATAATGGACCAGAAGAGCGTATGCAAAAAATGCCCTCCACCGTTGAAGGCTGCTTTTTTAGACCAATACTCCACGTACGTGAAATCGCCCGTTGCCCTGGCTTTGGCTAATTCGCGCTCGGCCCGGTTTAGTCCATCAACATACGCCTGATGGTGCCGCATATGGTGCAGCTCCATTGTCTTGGCATCAATGTATGGCTCAAGCGCATCATAGGGATAGGGTAGAGGCGGCAGCGTATGCTCACGGATCTCGCCAGCATCCTGTGACTGCTGCTGAGCAGGAATGCCCCACGCTACGGTCCCAACCGCCGCTACTGACCCCAACATGCGAAGAAATTCCCGCCGTTCCATGTGACCCCTCCTGTGCTCACATCATACGGCATAAACTCACCGCTTTTGGGTAGAAGTACCACACAAACTTAACACACTGCTGGAACCAAGAGAGCAAAACCCACAGGGTATGCGTAGTTTTGTAAAAAGGTGCAAGTCCCATCGGAAAAGAAGACATGCCAGCTGTAGAACTCCGTCGGAAAGACTGGCAGAAAATCGAAGCAGATGCGGTCGTCTACTTTGTCACACAAGAACAGCTTCCCGGCAAGCTCCAAGAGCTAGCGGAGATTATTCCCTCTCTCCGGGCTGCGCTGGATGCTGGAGACATCACCGGCAAGGAGAAGACGAGTACCCTTTTGTACACCGCCCAGGCTATTCGGGCACCGCGCATACTCATCGTTGGGCTTGGCTCAGAAAACACGCTGACGTTAGAGACAATCCGCCGAGCAGCGGCAGCAGCAGCCAAGCGTGCAGCTTCGCTGAGGCTCCGCCACCTCGCCTTTCCGATTCCTCCCGCTCCGGTTGGAAGCATCACCCCAGAAGACTTCGTCCTCTCCGTTCTGGAGGGTGGTGTACTCAGCCAATACCGGTTCGCCAAGTACATCACCCGCGAGCAAGACAATGGACTCGTGGAGCGCTTTACCATCTGCGCTTCCACACCGACTGAACAGCGCCGTTTCCATCCCGTTGTTGAATATGCTCGCATCGTGTGCGAGGGGGTCTTCTTAACCCGCGACTTAGCCAATGCACCGCCCAACGAGATTTATCCTGAAGCATTAGCTGACCGCGCTCGCCAAATAGGAACCCAAGCCGGCTTCAGTGTCCGGGTGCTCAACAAAGCTCAAATTGAGCGCCTCGGCATGGGAGGTTTACTTGGGGTCAACCGCGGAAGTGCCCGTCCCCCTGTTTTCCTCATCATGGAGTACTGGGGAACTCGCCGAACAATCCCGCCGATTGTCTTGGTAGGCAAAGGGATTACCTTTGACACGGGCGGCATTTCCCTCAAACCAGCAGCGAACATGAGCGAAATGAAAGCAGATATGCACGGGGCTGCCTCCGTCATCGGGACGCTTTCTGTCGTAGCTCGGCTCAAACTCCCCGTGAACGTTGTGGGGCTGGCCCCAGCAACCGACAACATGCCCAGTGGCTCGGCAATGGTGCCCGGAGATATCCTACGCTTCCTCAATGGGAAAACAGCCGAAATTGAAAATACCGACGCCGAAGGGCGCCTTATCTTAGCAGATGCTTTAGCATACGCTGAGCGATACCAACCCCAAGCAGTGATTGATCTAGCCACGCTCACCGGCGCATGCGTGGTTGCCTTAGGGCATGTGACCACGGGACTCTTTGGGAACCATCGCGAGTTGCTGAAGCGCATAAAGCAAGCCGGAGAGCGTACATACGAGCGGGTCTGGGAACTTCCGTTGTACGAAGAGTACGGTGAACTCATCAAAAGCGACGTTGCCGACATCAAAAATTCCGGTGGACGTCCAGCCGGCGCAATTACGGCCGCTCTGTTCCTCAAACACTTCGTCGGCAACTACCCGTGGGCACATCTGGATATCGCTGGTACGGCGATTGCTCCAAAGGAGACCGATTACATGCCCAAAGGTGGAACCGGCGTCGGAGTCCGACTCCTAACAGAGGTGCTACGGACCTGGGAACCCCTCTCACCAGAAGCGGAAGAGAAATAACCAGACTCCCTACGAACGTGCACCCTGAGAAACGCTATCGGGACTTTGAACGCGAAGCCCTTTCCCATAGGAGGGAACTGTACTCATTCGCCGTCTACCTCTGCCACGATCCCGAGCTCGCCCGGGACTTGGTCCAAGAGACTTACCTACGGGCATGGCAGCACTGGGACGAGTTCCAACTGGGAACGAACTGCAAGGCGTGGTTGTTTACCATCCTGCGCAATCTCTACATCAACTACTATCGTGCCCAACAGCGTATGCCGGACATAGCACCCTACCACGAGCAGGAAGAAGAGGATACCCCTACGGCTACCCTATTGGAGGCAGCAACTCCCTCCGTTGAGGTAGACTTCTACCGAAATATCTTGGACGACGATATCATGCAGGCACTCCACGCATTGCCTGAATCTTTTCGCACAATCGTCATCTTGTGTGATCTTGAAGAATTTGCCTATGAAGATGTAGCTCGGATGTTGGGGATTCCGGTCGGTACAGTTCGCTCGCGCTTACACCGTGCGCGAATGCGGCTAGCGCAACTCCTACGCGACTATGCTCGGCAGCGCGGGTGGGACATCTCTAATGAATCGCCACAGCCATGAATGCTGAACATTCCTTCCTGGAGCAATATCTCTCAGCATACGTGGATGGTGTCCCTTTAGAGCCAGACGTCCAGGAAAAACTCCAGAATCTCTTACAGCGACCGGAATACCAGCAGCTCTACTATCACGAGCGTGCTATCCGCCAGCTACTGCGGGAACGGCGTCAGCGATTACAATATCCCATACCTCCTGAGCTTCTCCCCACCATTCAGCGTCGCCTTGCCCCATCACGGAGAATAAGACAATACCGCTGGATCCCCGCTGCCATTGCTGCTGCTCTGGCAGGCATTGCCCTTACATGGTACCTGACAATTCCTCCCCGCAGCTCACCACCATGCTTTATGACCGCTCTTCTCAGAGGCTTGGACGACCTGCAGCACGGTCGTCTCTCCATTGAACCCCTGCGCGATACCATTGCCGTCCGCTCCTTTCTGCAGCAACATGGAATTCCTTCCTCGTTCGTTTTTCCTCACGTAGAGGAGGAAGCCCCGCTGGTCGGGGTTGCTATGCATCCGGTTAATAGCTACCGGCTTCCCTTGCTTGTCTATCGGACACAGAATGGATGGTTGCTCTTTGCAGAAGCCCCGGAAGAAGATTTCCAGAAGGGTTACCTCTGGTTGGATTCCACAATCTGGCACACGGTGATGAACAACGCATGGTATTGGGGATGTCCCGAACAACCGCATACATGTGCTTTTTGGAAAACGCGCACGATGGTGTGCGGCATTGCCGCAACACTTCCCCCAGAGCAAGTGAAACAAGTCTTGGAACTGGAATAATGCTCTCCTCCCCCACACGACACATCCCGAAATTGCGGCTATACCCATGGTTGCTGTCCCTCATAAGCCTGGGCTTAACTACCAGCACCTGCTCAGCCCAAAAGCCCACACCCTCCACCCCATCAGCGTCCTCCTCTATTACCGTGCCTGTAGTAGAAGAGGTGTTCGCCAGTAGCGGCAATCGTGCTCCGGACTTTGCCTGGAGGGACGGCAACGGACGTCGCCTCCGCTTCTCAGAGCTTGCTCGCAACCGAGTTGTCCTCCTCAACTTCTGGGCAACCTGGTGCGGTCCCTGCCGCCGTGAGATTCCTGACTTGATCGAGCTCCACCGCGAATTACCGCCAGACCGATTCCTTCTGCTTGGGGTTAGCCTTGACCAGGGAGCAAATGCACAAGAGAAGGTGCGAGCGTTCTTAGAATCCCGGAACGTACCGTACTTAAACGTTCTCGGAGATGTACGCTTGGCCGATGCCTACGGCAACATCATGGCGATTCCGACTACGTTCATCATCGATGCAAACGGCAGAATTGTTGAACGCATCGTCGGTGCCCGCACGAAGGAACAGTTCCTCCAGAGCATTCGGCGGGTGCTGAAATAGGCCGAGCTACGGAAGGGAATGGACCGTTATCGGCTCGCTTTCGGTCACAGATGGGTGCAAGGGGCAGGGCTCTTTTTGGCAGCCCTTCCGCTCATCGCTGCCGATAGCCTTTGGATTCCTCCCTACGAGTACCCATACGCTGATGTCCTCTCCCCCGCAGTCTATCACCAACGACGCCAGCAGCTCCTGCGCTCCCTCGGCCCCCGTAGCTTACTGCTCGTTGTGGCTGCGGAACGCCACCTGCGCAATGGGGATGTATACTACCCTTACCGCCAAAACAGCTGGCTTTGGTACTTGACTGGAATTCCCGAGCCGAACACGATATTGCTCCTCAGTTCTGAAGGCATCCAAGTGCAAGAGCAACGCGTGCATGCTCTCGCCTTCATCCCAGAGCGCAACCCCAGACATGAGCGCTGGGAAGGGGCTCGGATGGGTCCGGTGGAAGCTGAACGCCTACTCGGCATTACTGCTCTCCCCCGCTCAGCTTTCGACAGCCTATTACTGCAGATTCTGGCAACGACAGATACTCTCTACCTCCTCGGTCTTCCAACCCCACTGCTCCGACTCCCTGTTTCTGGACGTCCTTTCTCCATTGAGCAGCAGGAAACAGAATGGTTACGGGAACGCTTTCCACAGCTCGTAGCTCGTCGAGGATTTCCCCCCTTGGTCCAGTTACGGGCTCAGAAGGATACAGCGGAACTCCGCCTGCTGCGGCGTGCTATTGCCATCACCGGCGAGGCTCTACAGGCCCTATGGCACACTGCACGTCCCGGGATGTCCGAGCGGGACCTGCAGATTCTCCTGGAGAGTGAACTCCGTCGTCGCGGTGCCGAGGACGTGGCATTTCCCACAATTGTGGCTGCCGGTCCGAATGCGTGCATCCTCCATTATACGAATGGCCACCGCCGCATAGCCGACGGAGACCTCGTCCTCATCGACTGCGGTGCCCAATACGCCGGATATGCTGCCGACATTACCCGGACAATCCCCATTAGCGGATACTTCACGGCAGAACAACGCACCCTCTACAACATTGTCCTGGAAGCCCAGGATTCCGCCATCGCTGCATGCCGCCCTGGCGTCCCCTTCGCTCTGCCCCATCAACGAGCAGTCGCCGTCCTTGAGCGCCGACTTCGACAGTTAGGAATTCTCGACACTGGATCCAATGTGCGCCACTATTTCCCCCATGCTACTTCCCATCACCTTGGACTGGACGTCCACGATGTCGGGCCTACGGATACGCTTCGCCCCGGCTACGTTATCACCGTCGAGCCAGGGGTCTACGTCCCCCCTGGAAGCCCTTGCGATCAACGTTGGTGGGGTATCGGGATCCGGATTGAGGATGTGGTGCACATCACCGACAACGGAGCCGAAATACTCTCGGCTGCTATCCCACGACGTCCTGAAGAAGTTGAAGCCCTTCTGCACGTGAACCGTCCGTAACAATGCCGCTGCTGTGTTCTGTCTCCGGTTTGCGCTTCACCGTCGATGACTTCGCTCCCGAGCTCATCGAGCGTATGATCCATGCATTCGTGCACCGTCTACCCGAAGGTCCAATTGCTATTGGCTGGGACGGACGGCAAGGAGCTGACCAGTTGGAGGAATTTGTAACCTACATTGTCCGACGCCAGGGACGAAGTATCCACCATTTGGGCGTCGTACCGACACCCACGATTCAAGTGTGGATTGCCCGTCGGCGGCTGCCTGGCGGAATTGCAATCACAGCCTCGCACAATTCTGCCGAATGGCATGGGCTGAAATTCCTCGGCAGTGAAGGGCTGACTTTAGACGCCACGCTCTTCTACCGGCAAGCTCGTTCCGGTCAAGCCCCAATGCCGAACGGATATCGTTCCACTATCCCCTCTACCCGACGCATGCACTTCCAAGCCATCACCCAGCACCTTCACAGTCTGTGGAAACCCCAATGGCTCCGCCACCTCGGAGATGCCATTGCACAGGAAGGCTTTTCCATCGTTGTGGATGCTGTCAACGCCTCCGGCTCCACAATTCTGCCCCTCCTATTCCAACAGCTGCGCTGCCGTCTCACCCTACTCCACGCCGATGGGAGTGGAATCTTCCCCCATCCACCCGAACCGATTCCCGATCATCTACAGGAGTTAGCCCATTGGGTACGCCACTACAACGCCGACGTCGGCATTGCTGTAGACCCGGACGCTGACCGACTCGTCCTCGTAGATGAAACCGGTCAATGCCTATGGGAGGAACTCACCATTACCCTATCCACCCAAGCCGTCTGGGAGCACTGGCGCCAAGCCTGTGGGCGCCGGTATGAGCGCCTAGCTGTGGTGAATTACTCAACCACCTCCGCTGTTGACGCCGTAGCCCGAGCTTATGGAGCCAACGTCCTCCGATCTCCTGTAGGCGAGGCAAATGTCGTCCGCCTCCTCAAACAAGCTCGTGGCGTTATCGGTGGTGAAGGAAGCGGAGGTGTCATCCTCCCCCATCTCCACTATGGACGCGATGCCTTGGCAGGTATCGTCCTCATTCTCGGACTGATGGCACAGAAGCAAAAGCGCCTTTCGGAATTGGTCGCAGAGATCCCGCAACCAGTAATGCGCAAATACACCCTCCCCTCGCCAGAATCTTTCCCGGAACTGTTAGAGCATATCTCTCATTCCCTGGCCCCTTACGCTGAGGAACTTCGTCGCGATGATGGACTCTACGCCCGGATTGGCAACGGTTGGTTCCATCTCCGGGCATCCAACACAGAGCCCATTGTGCGCCTTATTATTGAAGCCTCAACCCAAGCAGAGGTAGAGCAAATAGAAACAACACTCCGACCCTTTCTGCCGCACTGACCAGAACTGACTTGCAGCAGCTATCCCCCTCCTCCCCTCGGTCTGGACTTGCGATAACGCCGCGCACTCCTGCTCCCCACAGACATACCTATCCACAACCGGAAGAACTCGTTTCGTCTCCATGCTATGCCCACTGAAAGAGCGAGCATTCGAAACAATGTTGTGTTACTACATCAGGGCTGAGGTGCCCACAGAACTTGCCGATGAATGGACAACATGGATGTGCCAGGACCACATTCCGGCCGTACTCGCTACGGGATGCTTCGAGCGGGCAGAGCTGTGGCAAGAGATGGATTCCGTTCCCATAGCGACATTCCACATCGTCTACTACTGTCCACGGCTGGAGCTTTTCCGACGGTATGAGGAGCTGTACGCTTCTCAACTGCGGAATGAGCATGCTCAACGATTCCATCCCCATATCCGTCTCCAGCGACAGCTCCTTGTGTTGCGCTGGACAGCAACTCGGCCAACGGAACAGACCTGATCACGGTCAGGCACGAACGATGTGGACAGGTGGCATCATCGGTTACGGACTTCGGGCAGCAGCCATTGTCGGATATACGATCGCCTCCTCCACGTGGGCATTGCTTCTGCCTCGGAGAAGGGCATCACAGAGGTTACTGGCGGCTGTCCCAGGATGGGCACGTACGATGCTCCGTCTCTGCGGAGTCCATATCCTTGTGGAAGGACGCCAGCATCTGCAGCAAGGAGGTCCCTTCATTTACGTGTGCAATCACGCCAGTTTGCTTGATATCCCGGTCCTCGTTGCAGCTCTTCCCGATCGGCTTTGTTTCCTGTACAAAAAGGGCTTGGAATACATCCCCTTCTTCGGTTGGGTGCTTCGCCGCTTACCCTATGTCCCTATCACTCGTCACCCATTGGATGCCCACCGCCATATTGAGTTGACCATTGAGCGCTTCCAGCAGTACGGGCTTTCCCCCGTAGTTTTTGCCGAAGGGGGACGCTCTTTCGACGGAACCGTTCGCCCCTTCAAGCGCGGCGTGATTGTGCTTGGCCAAAAACTGCGCCGTCCACTCGTTCCGGTTGCTATTGCTGGAACTCATGCATTGCTCCCCCCGAAAACGCTTCGATTCCGCCCGGGCACAGTACGCGTCCGCATCGGTGCCCCGATAGAACTCCCTACCACACTGAACCGTCAGGACCAGCATCGCTGGCTTCAATCCCTTCGGGAACAGATAGCCGAATGGCTCGCTGAAATGTCCTCTCAAACTCCTTCTGTGCCATGGATACCCGCGCCCTTGTCCAACACATTGCCGAATTAGCACGGCTCCGCTTTCGCGATGAGGAGCTGGATGCCTTCGCTGAGCAGTTTGCCCGCATCGTGCATTTCGTCAGCGTCATTGAGAGCCTGGAACTGGAAGGAGTGGAGCCCCTGACGCACGTTGTGCCAACAGAGAACGCCTTCCGGGACGACATCCCTCAGCCGTCGCTCCCTCGGGAAGAAGTGCTTCAGAATGCCCCGAAGCATAACGGTGTCTTCTTCCGGGTACCGAAAGTCCTGGAATGAATGCCGTTGCCATTATTCCGGCGCGGTATGCCTCTGGCCGCCTCCCGGGAAAGCCCTTGCGGAAACTGTGTGGGAAGCCGCTCGTCCAATGGGTATGGGAAGCTGCCAGCAAAGCTCGGAACCTTTCCCGCGTGATCATCGCCGCTGATAGCGAACGCATCGCTGCTGTCTGCCGCCGGTTTGGTGCAGACACTGTCATCATCCCGGACGACGTCCCCAGCGGAACGGACCGGGTCGCCCGCGCTTACGAACGGCTCCGTCTCCAGGCGGCTTTCGTGCTCAATGTCCAAGCCGATGAACCCCTCCTTCAGCCCCAGCACATTGAAATGCTCATCACCTCCCTTGCGGAGCATGCACACTGGGATGCGGCAACCCTGGTTCAGCCTATCAAGACGACAGAGGAACTACTTTCGCCCGCGGTGGTTAAAGTAGTACTGCGTGCCGACAGGAGCGCACTGTACTTCTCGCGAGCGCCTATCCCCTATGTCCGGGCTCACTCGCTGGAGGAGCTCCTCCACACAGCCCACTTCTGGAAACACGTTGGGATATATGCTTACCGCGCACCGATTCTCCAGCGCTTCTGTATGCTCCCTGCTAGCCCGTTGGAACGGGCGGAGGGTTTAGAGCAGCTCCGATTGTTAGAAGCTGGCTACACCATCGGTTGCCTTCCTGCTGAAGGATTTCTCATGGGGGTGGACACTGCCGAACAGCTTGCGCAGTTACGCCGTTGGTTCCGCAGCACTTTGCGCTGTCGGCAGGCGCGCCAAACTCCGTAATTTTAATTGACTGGTTCCGGTGTCATCTTTAATTCCTCCAGTGGCGCAGAGCAGACATAATGCCTCTCCCGTCGCTTGGGAAACTGTGGAGCGGGAAGCCCTCTCAGACCACGGTATTTTTACCCTCTACCGTGTCCGCCGGCGTCACCCCTTGCGGGGACAGCTCGGCGATTTCGTCGTTTTGGAGGCCCCACCATGGGTGAATATCGTTCCCCTGACGGAAGAAGGACATGTCATCTTCATTGAGCAGTACCGCCACGGCATTGACTCCATTACCTTGGAAATTCCTGGGGGAATGGTCAGTCCGGGTGAGGATCCCCGGCTAGCAGCAGAACGGGAATGCCGCGAAGAGACTGGTTATGCCTCTGAGGAGCCCGCACAATTGCTGCGGATCAATTACCCCAATCCCGCCTTCTTAACAAACGTATGCTACTCCTACCTCTGGCTCAACTGTCGCCGGGTAACCGAACCCCGCTGGGATCACCATGAGGAGATTGCTGTCCGTCTTGTTCCATTAGATGAAGTGCCCCATCTCCTCCGCACCGGTGTTATTCGCCATTCGCTCGTCTTGGTTGCTCTCTTCTCTGTGCTGTGTAGAGATATCACGTCCGATATGAAAGGGCTGCAGGGAAACCCATGGGGAAGGTAATTGCCATCGCCAATCAGAAAGGTGGTGTCGGGAAGACGACGACCGCTGTGAACTTAGCGGCATCGCTGGCAGTAGCGGAGTACCCTGTGCTCCTTCTCGACATTGACCCTCAGGCAAACGCCTCTAACGGATTAGGTATAGATACGCGGCGGCTTGACAAGACTACCTACGAGGTACTTATCGGAGGTGTCCCCATTCAGGAAGCAATTGTCCCAACGGAATTGCCCTTTCTCTGGGTACTTCCCTCACACATCAACTTGGTGGGGGCCGAAATTGAAATGGTAGACCTTCAGCGGCGGGAACGGATTCTGCGAGAGGTGCTGGAACCCATCCGACGCAAATACAGCTTCATCCTGATAGACTGTCCCCCATCACTGGGGCTTCTTACCCTCAACGCCCTGACCGCTGCCGATTCCGTCCTGATTCCGGTCCAGTGTGAGTATTACGCCCTAGAAGGGTTAGGACAACTTTTGAACACGATTGCCATTGTCCGGCGCCACCTGAATCCTTCGCTGGACATTGAAGGAGTACTATTGACGATGTACGATAGCCGCCTACGCCTCTCCAACCAAGTTCTTGAGGAAGTGCGGAGTCACTTCCAGAACAAGACCTTCCGCACCGTCATTGCCCGAAATGTCCGGCTCTCGGAAGCCCCCAGCCACGGGAAGCCCGTACTCCTCTACGATGCCCTCTGCCAAGGGGCTCGCAATTACCTGGAGCTCGCTCAAGAAATCTTAGAGCGCAATCCTTCCATTGCTGCCCGCTCGTATAAGCACGATACCGCTCCGCCGTCAGAAACGGTGAATGTCTCTCCAACAGAGGGAGAGCTCTCATGAGTGCCAAAGCGCGATCGGCCTTAGGCTTAGGGCGCGGCCTGGAAGCCTTGATCCCCACCGGCCCCCTCTTGCAGGAACAGAGTCGGGAACTACCCCTGGACGACGGAGTCTCTGTCGGGGTCGTCATGCTCATTGAGGTGAACAAGATCCGCCCTAACCCCTATCAACCACGCCAGGACTTTGACCCAAAAGCCTTAGAGGAGCTGGCCCGCTCTATCAAAGAGCGTGGGCTCATCCAGCCCATCACAGTCCGCCGTGCCGACAATGGGTTTGAGCTCATCGCCGGTGAACGTCGCGTCCGTGCCTGCCTTGAGGCTGGATTGGAACGCATTCCAGCCTATGTTTTAGACGTGGAACGAGACATTGAGCTGCTGGAATTAGCCCTCATCGAGAACGTACAGCGGGAGAACCTCAATCCTATTGAGGTCGCCCGCGGATACCAACGACTCATTGAGGAATGTCACCTGACCCAAGAAGAGGTTGCTCTCAAAGTTGGGAAAGACCGCACGACCGTTGCGAATTTCCTCCGTCTCCTCCGCTTACCTGAACCAATCCAGAATGCCCTCCGACAACGGCAACTGACCATGGGACATGCTCGAGCCATGTTAGCGCTCCCGACCGAAGAGCTCCAAATGGCCGTGTTCCGGGAAACCATCACCAAAAGTCTCTCCGTCCGACAGACAGAGACACTGGTGAAGGAAATTGAGCTCGGACGCATCCGACTCTCTCCAACGGGGCAGTTGGAGCGAGTAACTAAGCGTGGACAGAGTCCAGAGCCTTCACGCCCCCAGGGTACTCTACAGACAACATTGAAGGAGATCGAGGAACACCTCCGACAGCTGTTCAGCACCCAGGTTCATCTCCATACCAATGCCCATGGACAAGGACGGATAGAGATTGAGTTCTACTCGTTTGAAGAGCTGGAGCGCCTTCTGGAGTTATTTGCTACTTTGGAGAAAATCCACCGTCTGCCACCCCGATGAGCTCTATACCAGAGACGTTTCCTGAAATCGTCCACACAACGACGCTTCGTGTCCGCTACGCCGATACCGACCAAATGGGTGTGGTCTATTACGCTACATACTTGCTCTACTTCGAGGTCGGGCGCACGGAACTCCTCCGAGCCTGTGGCATCCCGTACTCGGAACTGGAAGCTCGCGGCTACATACTCCCAGTACTGGAAGCACACGTTCACTACCATATTCCTGCCCGATACGACGACGTGCTCCATATTCAAACCCGCTACCGCCCTCGCTACACAGCGACGTTGCGTCTGGAGTACGAAATCCGGCGGGATGCTCAGCCTATTGCGAGCGGCTATACTGTCCACGCCTTCATGGAAGCACGCAGCTGGCGCCCAGTACGTCCCCCGACGATATTCTGGGATGCTCTCCGACAATATGTGCTGAACTCCGGCAACGGCTAATGGTCTACCGGATTGGGCTCATACTTCTCTCCTCACTGGCTTCGGTAGTCGCCCAAACGTCAGCGGCATTCCAGTTTCTGCGTACAACTGTATCCCCGCGCTCTGCAGCGCTCGGGTCAGCAACTGTTGCACTCCCCGCCGACGCTGGCACCGTCATCCTCAACCCCGCAATTGGTGCAACAGTAGAACGCCAAACCCTAAGCTCTACCTTCCTCAAGCACGTTCTGGATATCAATGCCGGAATGCTCCTCTACAGCGGCCTTCCCATCTTCAGTGGACGTTTGACTATCGGAGCCGTCTACATGGACTACGGTGTATTTGACCGACGCGACGCTAATGGACAACCGCTTGGACAATTCTCCGCACACGATGTTGCCCTAGCAGCATGGTACAGCGACACCTTGGAGCCCCGTCTCTTTTACGGCATCGGTCCCAAGCTTGTCTGGGAACGCTTAGACCAACAGCACGCATGGGCACTGGCTTTTGACGCTGGGCTTCTCTACACCTTCCCGGACCAACGTACAAGTGCTGCCCTTTCGCTTCTCCACGTCGGAACCCCCCTTCACCATTCCCCGCAGCCGTCTCTGCCCACAGATCTCCGCATTGGATTGACCCATTTTCTCCAAGGACTGCCGGCAATTTTCAATCTTAGCTTTGTCCACCTTACAGAACCAACGCCATCCGTGTGGCAGAAATTTGCAAATTTTGTAGTTGGTATTGAGTTCCGCCTCAGCTCGGTTCTGCAACTACGGCTGGGCTACGATAATCTTCTCCGGCGTGCAGCTCCAGCCCGACAGCGGGGAGTTACGGGGATGGGAGTGGGGACGGGGATTACGCTCAGCAATATTCGCATTGACTATAGTGCAACGCTGGTGAGTGCAGCAGCGCTTCACCGGCTAGGGATTCAGATGGATATGTAGAACCAAGCAAAACACAGGGAGCCACAATGCACACTTCAGCGGTCAAATGGCTTTTGGCAGGTGTCTTCGCCAGCAGCGTTACCTTTGCCCAACAAGGTGGTCAACTGCAAACGCCTCCACCTCCCCAGATCATCAAGCCAAAGCTGACCGTAGCAGGGTTGGCGTTTGCAATCAACCTGATCAACGGGGTAGAAATCCAGGGACGTGAAGTGGACGCCTATTTGGAAGTCCGGAAAGCTCTCAACGACGCCTTTGAAGCAGCCCAAAAGGCAAATCGTGCAAATCCAAACGATGAGGTCACCTTAGAGCTCCAATTGCCTGTGGCGCAAAACCTGGTTGTGTTGATGCAACGTGCTCGCATCACTGGGGCCGATGCCGACCGATACAAGCAGGTTATGGACGCCATCACAGAGGCAGCCCAGGCACAGCAGGAAGGTGGGCAGAGTCAAAGACGGCGCTAAGTTGCCTTTTCCGTCGCTCCCGTACGTAGGGGTTCCGGCACAGTTTGCCAGGAACCCCTCTGTTTTTTCGTCTCTGAGTCCCTCAATCGCAGGGGGATAGGAATGCCCCAGAGTATGACGGGGTTCGGACGGGCAGAGGTAATTGCATATGGGCTGCAGATCACTGCCGAAGTGCTGAGCCTCAACAATCGCTTCCTGGAAATCACCTGCCGCCTCCCACGGCAGTTGAGCTCGTACGAATGGCACATCCGAGAGCTAGTACGTCAAACACTCTCCCGTGGGACAGTCACCGTTACGCTCACTCTACAATGGTTAGAGCCCATCCCCCGTTCATTCTCGCTCCCGTTAGCTCGGGGCTACTACACGATGCTGCAACAACTTGCCCATTCCCTCGGCATAGCTGAGGAACCCCGTCTGGAGCACCTGCTCTGCTTCTCGGACATCTTTGAAGCTCCATCCTCTACCAGTAACGACTCCCGAATATGGTCGGTGGCACAGCGCGCCCTCCAACGTGCCCTCCGACAACTACAGCAGATGCGACGCAAAGAGGGAGCGAATTTGGTCGCCGATATGCGCCAACATCTCCGCAATGTTGAGCGAATTGTCACCGCCATTGAACGACGAAACCGCCAATTGATCCCACAGGCTCAGCAGCGCCTACGCGAACGCGTCTCCGAACTGCTCGGCGAGCTTCCCGATCCCCAGCGGCTTTCGCAGGAAGTTGCACTCTTAGCAACCCGGTTGGATACCCATGAGGAATGTACTCGGCTGCGAAGCCACCTGGAACTGATGCGCCAACTGCTTCGCGAAAGCGTCCCTGTTGGACGACGACTCGTTTTCCTATTGCAGGAAATGCTCCGTGAAGCCAACACAATCAGCGCAAAAGCCGATGACGCCTCCATCTCCCATTGGGTCGTCCAACTGAAGGAAGACATTGAGCGTCTCCGCGAACAGGCTCAAAACCTGGAGTAAGCCGATGTCGGAACCGCAGAGCCATTCCCGACGTCACCTCATCGTTATCTCGGCTCCCAGTGGGGCAGGGAAGACAACGGTGGCTCGGTACTTGCTAACTCGTTTCCCTCAGCTGCGCTTCTCTATCTCCGCCACTACTCGTCCGCCGCGCTCAGGAGAGCTCCACGGGAAAGACTATTTCTTCCTCACCCGTCAGCAGTTTGAGGAGGCTCTCCATGCTGGCGCATTCGTGGAGCACGAAGAGATTTTCGGGCACCTCTACGGAACTCCACGGGCACCGGTAGAAGAAGCACTCCAGCGCGGGGAATACTTGCTGTTTGACATTGACGTTAAAGGTGCTCTCTCCCTACGGCAGGCATATCCGGAAGAGACTTTCCTCATCTACGTTGCCCCACCCAGCATGGAAGAGCTTGAACGCCGTCTGCGGCGGCGGGGGACAGAAACCGAGGAACAAATCCAACGCCGCCTCCAGCGAGCCGCCCTTGAGCTGAGTTATCAGGACCTCTTTGATGCCATCATCTGCAACGAGCAGCTGGAAGAAACTCTCCGTCAGGCTGAACACATTGTCGCCCAGCTCCTGGGGATTGAAGTTCCGTCTCCTGCGCCGTCATCCGAAGCTCAGCAATAGCCGCTTCCATATCTGGTGGCAAGGGCGCCTCACACTCAATCCACTGACGAGTGACGGGGTGGAGGAAACTTAGTCTGTATGCATGGAGTGCCTGCCGTGAGAGAAACGAAAGGCAACGTTCTGCGCACCGCCGCCAGCGCGGTTCTGGCGGCGTTACCCGTATCGCATCACCGCCATAGAGTGGATCCCCAACGACGGGATGTCCAACCCATGAAAGGTGAACCCGTATCTGGTGCGTTCGCCCTGTATGCAATCGCAACCGAAGGAAGCTAACGATGGGATATTCCTCCAACACCCAATATTCCGTCCGTGCCGGCTTCCCTGAGGGCACAACAGCGAAAGCCTTACGGTTCCGAGGCGAACGTCCAATCGGGGCATCAATGATACCGTGTCCACGCCTTTCCAGTATAACGCGCTGAGAGGAATCTGCTTTCTCCGGCATACGCCCCCAAACCAGAGCCAAATACTCCCGGTGAATGCGACGCTGCGCAAACTGTTCCGACAGAACAGCGTGGAGCGCTGCGTCTTTGACGATCAGCAGCAGTCCTGACGTATCCTTATCCAGGCGATGAACAATCCCCGGACGCACCGCTTCGCTTGAGAAAAGGGCGCCCTCATCTTCCTCCTCGTCTCCCAACTCTGTTTCAATGCGGATAGGTTGTCGGAGTCCCAAGTGATGCAGGACAGCATTGACCACTGTCCCCCGCCGATGTCCAATGCCGGGATGCGTCGGTAGACCCGCTGGCTTGTTGATGACCATAAGATAAGCGTCCTCGTACACGATGTCAAGCGGGATAGGTTCTGGCAACAGCTCCATCGGAGGCAAACGGTAGACCGTGCACGTGATAAGATCGCCAGGGCGGATCCGATAGCTAGGCTTGGATGTACGTCCGTTGACAGAAACATGCCCGCTTTCAATCGCCCTCTGCACCTTCGTGCGGCTGGCGTGAGGAAGCATTCGAGCCAACCACACATCAAGCCGCTCTGCACCCTGCCCTGCAGGCACACGGAATTCGTACGTAAAGGGAATGCGCTCCTCTTCAGGGGAAGAACGTCCTGCCCTACGAGGAGTTCCGTCCATGGCAATGCTTGTACTTTTTACCCGAACCGCAGGGACAAGGGTCGTTGCGCCCCACTCGTGGCATCGTGTTGACTACCGTTCGCGGCTTCGGAGCCACCGGAGCGCCGGCGTGCTCTGCTGTGGTCGCAACCATTGTTGCAACACTGCTGACCGCCTCGGGATGGGAGAAGCGGAGCGCCGACGACGGCACCACCTGTCGCAACCGGAGACCTGTCTCCACAGGCTGCTGCTGCAGAGAGGAAGCCGACAACTGCTCCAGCACTGGTGGGAAGTACTTGAAGACAAAATGCACCGACTCCCGGTTGATGTCCTTGATGAGCTGAGTGAAGAGCCGATATGCTTCCGCCTTATACTCCAGCAAAGGATCCTTCTGCCCATATGCCCGCAGATGGATACCCTCCCGCAGCTCATCCATTGCCCGCAGATGCTCCCGCCACTTTTCGTCAATGGTCATCAAAATAGCAAACCGCTCCAGCTGGGCCATGAATTCAGCTCCTAAAACCGCCTCCTTCCGCTGATAAAATTCTTGCGCTGCTTGCAGGATGCGTTGAACGACTTCCTCCTTGGTCATGTCGCGGAATTCCTGGGCTGTGATGGCGGGTTCGCACAACAATGTTGCCCGCACAGTGTTCTTCAACCCCTCTATGTCACCTTCGGGATGATACGTGTCATACCAATCCTCGGCCAGCTCGCGAATTGACTGGAAAATCTCCCCCTTCAGTCGTTCACCCAGTAGGGCATGACGTCGCCGGTCGTAGATAATCTCCCGCTGCTGGTTCATCACGTTATCATACTCCAGCAGCCGCTTTCGGATAGCAAAGTTCTGCTCCTCCACCTTCTTCTGCGCCCGTTCAATAGCCCTCGTAATCATCGGATGTTGAATCGGCTCACCCTCGGGGACCTTCAGCTTCTGCATGATTGCCGCAATGCGAGGTCCCCCGAAGAGGCGGAGCAGATCATCTTCCAGGGAAACGAAAAACTGTGATGTTCCCGGATCACCCTGGCGTCCGGAACGCCCACGCAGCTGCCGGTCAATGCGGCGGGCTTCGTGTCGCTCCGTTCCAATAACGGCCAAGCCACCAGCCGCCCGTACCTCGGGGTCTAACTTGATATCGGTTCCGCGTCCGGCCATATTCGTGGCAATGGTGACAGCTCCTTTGCGCCCTGCCTGGGCAATAATTTCTGCCTCCCGTTGATGGTGCTTGGCGTTGAGCACATTGTGGGGAATTCCCAAGCGACGCAGCATCCGGCTCAGTGTCTCGGAAACTTCCACGCTCGTAGTCCCAACCAGTACAGCACGTCCCCGCTCTAACTGATGCTGGATCTCCTGGATGACGGCGTTGTACTTCTCGCGCTTGGTCCGGAAGACCAAATCGTCCAAATCCTTCCGAATGACAGGCTTGTTAGTTGGAATGACCACCACGTCTAGACCGTAAATCTTGTCAAACTCCGCCGCCTCCGTCTCTGCCGTACCCGTCATTCCTGCCAGCTTGCGATAGAGGCGGAAGTAGTTTTGGATGGTGATTGTAGCTAACGTCTGCGTGTCATGCTCTACAGTCACCCCTTCCTTTGCCTCAATTGCCTGATGGAGTCCATCGGAATACCGCCGCCCTTCTAAGATACGACCGGTGAACTCGTCCACGATCTTGACCTTACCATCCTGGACGACGTAGTCCACATCGCGCTCATAGAGGGAATAAGCCCGCAGGAGTTGATTGACGACGTGGACGCGCTCGCTTCGCTCGGCATAGAGGCGGAAGATTTCGTCTTTGCGACGTTGCTTTTCCTCAGTCGTCAATTCAGGGTTCTGCTCAATGACGCTGATCTCCGTCCCCACATCGGGGATGAGGAACATATCGGGATCTTCCCCTGTATTGGCAAGGAGCTGGCGCCCTTTCTCACTGATGTCCACCTGGTGGGTCTTCTCGTCAATGGTGTAGTACAACTCCTCATCAAGCTCGTGCAGGTGAATGCCCTGGTCCCGCAGGTAGTAGAGCTCCGTCTCGTGCAATAGCTGTTTGACATCCGCATCGGCCAAGAGCTTAAGCAGGCGTTTGTGCTTAGGAAGCCCCCGGTGAGCCTGGAGAAGGAGCTTTCCTGCACGTTCTCGGTCTTCTTTATCCCCAGAGCGCAGGAGACGCTCTGCCTCGGCAACGATTTGGTTGATCAGTCGCGTCTGCACCTCCACTAGGCGACGCACACGGGGATTCATCCGTACGAATTCCTCGTTGCTGGATACAACGGGACCGGAGATGATCAGTGGGGTCCGAGCCTCGTCAATTAAGATGGAATCCACCTCATCCACAATGGCGTACCAGTGCTCACGCTGCACGATATCGTTCGGGTCCAACGCCATGTTGTCCCGCAGGTAATCAAAGCCGAACTCCGAGTTCGTACCGTAAGTGACATCGCACTGGTACTGTCTCTTCCGCTCTGGAATGGACATCTGCGATTGGATGCAACCGACGGTCATACCCAGCAGGCGAAAGACCGGGCCCATCCACTCAGCATCGCGCCGAGCCAAATAGTCGTTGACCGTCACCAGGTGCACTCCACGCCCAGCAAGGGCATTGAGATATAAGGGCATCACGGCTACCAATGTCTTCCCCTCGCCGGTTGCCATTTCAGCAATCTTCCCCTGATGCAGGACGATAGCCCCCATTAACTGCACATCAAACGGCACCATATCCCAGACAACTTGGTGCCCCACGACTTCATACGTGTACTGCATCTCGGCTAAACGCCGGCAGGCTTCCTTAACAACCGCATAGGCTTGGGGCAAAAGCTCGTCCAGCGTAGCTTGGATGAGCCGATATTCCTCCTCATCCAACTTTGCCAGTCGGTCGTAAACATCCAAGCGCTCCTCGTAAGAAAGCTCTCGGGTGCGTAATTGCTCTCGGAGACTCTCTATTTGCTGGCGATAAGACTCTGTGCGCTCGCGAATGATAGAACGGAACAGATCCGTCTTTGCCCGCAGCTCTGCGTCGGTGAGTCCATGCAATTGCTCATACTCACGGTTAATGGCTTCAACCAAAGGCAGGAGCTGTCGAATATCACGCTCCCGCTTCGTCGGAAAGATCTTCTGCAACAGCTTCAGCACCATAGAGCCCCTCGTTTTGGTTGCGCAGCAGTCATGAGAAAGCAGGAATATAGACGCAGGAAGTACAGGGTTTGTGCGTCTTTGAAATAAGCCTTGCCCTTCTGTCGTAAAGATGGACGAGCGCTTCTACACCTTCTCACTGGAGAACGTTCTGCACCAGCTGCCCCATGCGCGCAAAGAGCACGGGTACTACGTTTTGTACTTCTACGTTGATGAAAACGGAATGCCCTCACGCCACCCCACAGGGCAAATTGCTCCCTTTTACCTCTCAACTTCCGGCGGAATCCTGCGCGATAGTTCCTTCAACATCGTGCTCTACAGCGCAAAGCTTGACGCATACCGTGGATATGGTCGGCTCAACGATGAGCGTGAAGAATGACACCCCGCAGTGTGTACTTGGACTATAGCGCAACAACTCCAATAGACCCTGACGTCGTGGAGGCAATGCTTCCGTGGCTGCGGGAGCATTTTGGAAATGCTTCTTCCCTCCATACGTGGGGACGTCGTGCCCGCATTGCGGTAGAGGAAGCCCGGGAAGAGATCGCTTCCCTCATCGGGGCTCATCCCTCAGAGATTGTCTTCACCAGCGGGGGTACCGAATCCAACAATGCCATTTTGAAGAGCTGTTGTGTAGAATCCCGGCTGGCAGACACTGTTGTCTACAGCGCCGTAGAACACCATGCCATTATTCACCCCGCCGAAGCTCTGGCAGCCCAAGGCTTCCGTACTGCTGTGCTGTCGGTAGATTCTTGGGGACGGGTCCACCCGGAAGAGGCAATGGCCTGGAATCACCCGCGGACGCTGATCACCGTCATGCACGCCAACAATGAGACAGGGGTCATAGAGCCGATAGAGGCTATCCGCGCTGCCGCCCCCGATGCTCTTCTCCATACGGATGCCGTGCAGTCATTTGGGAAAATCCCGGTGAATGTACACCAACTCGGGGTCGACTTTGCTAGCTTCTCCGCCCATAAAATCTACGGTCCCAAAGGGATTGGGGCAATGTATATCCGACGCGGCATTGATTTCAAAGCCCATCAACACGGTGGTTCTCAGGAACGGAATCGCCGAGCAGGGACAGAACCCGTTGCCTTGATCGTCGGGTTCCAAGTCGCGGCACGGAAAGCCGTTCAAGCCTTGGAGGAACGCACGCGCCGTGTCCAGCACTTAAAGCGTTTCCTACAACAGCTCCTGCAAGAGCGCATCCCAGGCGTTATCTTCAACACGCCTATGGAAGGAGCCCTTCCTCACATTGTGAACATTACCTTCACCGACGCGCACAGACTGGACGGCGATGCCCTTATCCTGGGTATGGACCTCTATGGCGTTGCTGTCTCCAATGGCTCTGCCTGCACCGCCGGGAGTATGCAACCGTCGCACGTTCTATTAGCGATAGGACGGAGTCCTGCCCAAGCACGGGCAGCTATCCGTTTTTCCCTATCCCACCAGACCACAGAAGAAGACCTTCTCTACGCCGTTGAAGCGTTGGAGAAGGTCCTGGCCCCCATGAGGGACATCCCTGCTATGGTCAACGCAGGATCGCCACGCTCCGTAGCTCCTTAATGTCCCAGCTTGCTCAAAATTACTGTCCTGACGGCTGCTCCCACTGCCATCGGAACCAGAAGCGGATGCTACGTCCCGGCTCATACACAGGCATCCCAACGGCATAAGGATTGCGGATATAGGACAGGTGCCGTCGGTAGAGACGGTTGAGAAGATTTGTCCCCTCTATTCCCACGGAAAGCCCCGTCTTGCTCTTCCATTGAACTCCCGCATCCAACCGGAACCAGTCCGGGGTAGGCTGCTCCTGCACCGACGCATCCACACGCCGTTGTGCCGCAGCATATACACCGCGGACCCATCCGGACAAACTTTCCCACAAGACAGGGCTTTTGCCCGTGAGGGTAACCGTAAAAGGAGCAATTTCGCTCAATGGACGCTTGCTCGTCGTCTGCTCACCCCAAGCATACTCCACAACTGCATCCACATAGGGCGAACTATGGGACAGGTTCGCTGTGAGCAGTATCGCTCGGATTCCGCTGTAGGTCTGGTAACGCCGGTCATTCTGCTGCTGGGCTACTACGGAGGGATAATTCCAAACGTGAGAAGCGGCTACCTGGAGCTGTGCTCGCTCACCCCACCCCAGCGCTGTTCGTAAGCTTAGCCGCACTGGCTCTGCTAACGTCGGATTGCCCAGCACCCACGGTCTCCCCATGGGGCGTTGAAGGGCAAAGAAGAGCTGTTCTTCTGCCGGAGCTTCGCCCGTAAGCTCCATCTGCATCCCCGCCTTCCACCGTCCCGACAACAGGGACTGGTAACCAACAGCCAAAGCTCCTGGAACGTACCAGCGCCACCGCTTTGTCTCAGGATAAAGAGTTCGGTATACAGACATTCGGGCCGTGTCTCCAATGCCCATCACAGCCAACCCTGCTCGAACATGGAAACGCCACCGTTCCACCGTCCATTGGTAGGCTATCCCTGCACGGATACTGTGGACCGAGGGAATCACTGCTTGACGCATGGTATCGTTCATCGTGTTCTCCGCCTTCCAGAAGCGGTAGCTTACATCGTACATCTCGCCCACCAGCCCAATGGTTGCCGTCGTTGCATCGGTCCTCATCCGCATGGAAACGGCATCGCGGCGCATTCCGTTGTCCATGCGATGCCACGTATAGACACCATAGAGCCGATGCTTATCCAAAGCGAAGCTGAGCATCCCAGTCAGATTCCGCCGCTCGTCCATCATGAGAGCAGGGAAAGGGACATCGGAAGACACATTGAACCGGGCATCATAGCTCAGGGCCTGGATCCTCCCCCGCAGTGTCACATCTACCCAACGAGACTGGATATGGTCGGAGGTATAGCCATAAAGCTGTCCAAAGGAACGCCCACCGCCGTCCGTATATGAACGAAGCTGCAACCAGCGAGCTATCAGGCGTTGACGGTAGGCTTCTCCCCGCACGCTCACATCCCAGAAGGGCTCTGCACCAAACTGCCCACTGAACTCCGAGCGTACCTGCATCCCTCCACCAATGGGCTGCCGCTGATACGCTAATGAACCTCCTAAGCCGCCAGGCAGTAAGGCTCCTGAGTAGTCCACCACAACCGCAGCGATATCCAAAGGTTCCACTCGCGCCAACGGAACATCCATCCGATTAGGACATGCGTTAGGGAAGCGTACCCCATCTACAACAACTCCCACGTCTGCCCGCTTAAATCCCTGCAGATAAAGGTCCGAGCTGAGAAACCCACCACGCCGCAGCACTTGTACGATACCCTCTGTCTCCAAAAGTTCGTAGACCCCAGCCTTCGGGACTACTACTGCTTGCTCACCCACGAAAGCCATCCGCCCTACCACTGTCACAGTCGGGAAGCGATACACCGCCGTATCCCCTCGCTCTGCAGCAAGACTATAGGCAGAGACAGCAATTACAGCGACATAGGCAAGAACAATTCGTTTCATGGCACCTCCTGCTTTTTTCTGACACGTCACCGCGCCAAAAGTCCGCTCATAAGTTTCATGCCCTTCTCAATAATCCGCCAGGGAAGCCCGACATGGAAGGGATTCCCGGCCCGGAAGCGGAAGGGTAGATAAAGACCCAAGAACTTCTTCCCCAGTCGCCAAAGCGGAGAAACCCCAACCTTGTAGAGTCCATCAGCGTCCGAACGGACCTGCGCAACGGGGCTCTCCAATACAAGCGGAACTTGGGCAAATGTGGCGGTGTCCAGCATCTCCATAATGCACATTGAGACCGGTTCAAAGCCGCGGAATTCCTCTCCTCCGGTGATATGCATGGCGATATGCTCTGCTGCCGCATCAGCTTGGAGGAAAGCCAGGAACGCCTGTTTGACAGGGAAGTCACTAGCGTCTCCAACGGCGTAGATCGCCGGATAGCCCTGCACTTGCCGTGTCCGAGGATCTGTGAGGATAAAGCCGCGCTCATCCACGGGCAAGCCCGTAAAACGAATTCCCGCTTCATACGGCGGGAAAGTTATAAGGACATCGTAAGGGATTTCGTTGCCATTAGCATAGAAGACCGACTTCGGAGTAACCTCCTGTACCACGTACTGCGTGTACCCTGTGATATTGCGCCGTTCAAACTCCCGACTTACGACTTCGTGTAACCGCGGACCAAAAGCTTGAATGAAGCTATTCTCGTACGTCGTGTACACTATCCCTATGCGCTCCCGAACCCCTTGCCGCCGAAGGTAAGTGTCCAGCATGAAAACTATCTCGTACAAGGGACCCGAGCACTTGTTATTTGGCGGAACTAGGAAAAGGACCTGGACTCTTTTCCCCTCCCGCGCCGTGCGCACGATGTCCCCAATACTGCTCCGGAGGCGAAGCATATCGCTCGGGGTCCAGATACTATGGGCATGCTCTTGTAATCCTGGAACCTCTCCAGGACGCATGCCCGCACCGGTTGCGATGACCAAGAAATCGTATCGCAGCGACTGTCCGTCGACGAATACAGTTTGTTTCTCCGGGTCGACAGCGGAAGCCCGTGCCTGTATGAAAGTGATATTGCGCCGCTCCAACGGGCGCCGGAGTGCAATCTGCAGCCGTTCCGGCTCCAAACCGAACGGGATATAAATCGTGTTCGGCTTGAACAGGAAATACGGTGATTCAGAAACAAGGGTCAACTGGACCCGATCCCGCAGCCTGTACCGCAGAACAAAAGCTGTCTCTAATCCCCCAAATCCTCCTCCCAGAATGACAACATGGGGTCGCGCCATCGCCCTACCCAGCTTGTCTTACCAGCAGCAAACTTAAAGAAGCTCTATCCCTTGCTACAGGATGCTAATCAACTCGGGAAGTGATCTCCATCACATCCGACGGTAACCGTGCATTCTGTAGGAAGCCGAACAACTGAGTTTTGCGCCGATATGGGTCATCGCCCCATTGCACTATCCAGAGTGGACGGATCATCCCATTGAACCGAAGTGCAACGCCCCAGCTCGCAGCTCCCGTGCCCGCAAACCAGGGTACTTCCCAGCACAACTGCAGGCACCGCAATGTACAGCAATCGCCTCCCCTTCATTGGTACCACCTCCAAGCTATGTTCAACAACCTACTAGGCTTCCATCACAAAGTCAAAGTGGCCGATTGTCCACCCGCATGGCAACCATAAACGCACAAGGCTTAATTCCGAAGTCCGCCATGAACAACTCTGCAGCTCCATGCACCCCTATCTAATTCCCCTTCGCCTCCCATGTAGTCGGAAAGCCTATTGCTTTTTCTCTACTCCCACAACGGACAACATCCCTTCAACCCGAATCGGAACATTGCCAGAGACGGCTGCTCCCGTAGGACGATACTCCCTCCAAGCGGAATACAATCTCCGGATACTGAGCTGCCTCCAAGTCCTCCCACACATTCTCACCCAGCCCCTTTGTTCCTGACTTTACATCGGGATGCGGAGCTTCAGCGCTGTAATCTTCCAAAACCACGGAACTGCTGCCGTCTCCACCAGCGTACAACATTAGCTGCTGTGCCCCTGCCCCGTAGACAAGCGCAAAAGCAACGACGAGTCTTCCCAGACCGCAGAATTGCATCACTCCACCTACATGTGCAGCGCAGAAATGGCCACTCTAACGGCAACCTATTGTGGGTCTTACCACGAAATCCGAATATAAGCCACACTGCGCAACTCCCCCGCCACCCCAGCGAGCAACCCACAGCATAGGGACCAGCTCTGGTGAAAAGCGAGCCTGAGTTGAAGAATCAGCCCTGAACAGGAGAAAGCCCTCAGGAGGAAAGGGTGCCGGCGGAGGGATTCGAACCCCCGACTCGCGGATTATGATTCCGCTGCTCTACCTGCTGAGCTACGCCGGCAAGGGCATTTGCAAAAATACGGGATCACTGCGAAGAGCGTTCCATCAGGCGCCGAATCTCATCCCGAATACGAGCAGCCCGCTCGTAATCTTCCTCCTCAATTGCCCGCTGGAGTTGTTGCTGGAGGCGTTGGAGCTGATCTCGGGGCTGACGGGATGACTCCTCTGCCGAACGACGCTTCAGACGCTCAAAGTAATCTTGCTCCTCTTCGTTCTCTTCTTCCTCGTGCTCCTCCTCCAGGGAAGAAGGCGTCAGAGCTGCCTCCTCCATAACATCCTCGGCAACGTAGATGGGAGCGCTACACCGCAGAGCTAAAGCAATCGCATCGCTGGGACGAGCGTCTACCTCGACCTCACCATCCTCCAGCAGAAGGTACGCGTAGAAAGTGCCATCACGCAGCGAATGGATGCAAACTTCCACCACGTTGCTATCCAGGGCTTCGATAATACTCTTGAGCAAATCATGGGTCATCGGGCGCGGCGGACGCATCCCTTCCAATTCCAAGGCGATCGCCTGTGCCTCAAAGGCGCCAATGATGATCGGCAAGCGCCGTTCACCATCGACCTCTTTCAGGATGAGGGCAAACGAATTGTTGCTCTCCGTTGAGGCAATACCGACAACTTCTACGCGCACCTTCTTCATCACCAAGCCCTCCTGTCGCACTATCTCGCAGACAGTGTAGACGACAAGAGGAAAGCTCAATTGCGCTGCTGCAGCAGATTGAGGAAACGCTCCGGAACAGGTTTGCCCAGAAAATGTGCCAGCTTCACCGCTAAGCGGGGCAAGACATCAAAGAGATCGCCGACAATCCCATAGTCTGCGACCTTGAAAATAGGCGCCTCTGGGTCTTTGTTGATAGCGACGATGACTTTGGAAGAAGACATTCCCGCCAGATGCTGAATCGCCCCAGAAATACCACAGGCAATGTAGAGGCTCGGAGAGACCGTCTTCCCGGTCTGCCCCACCTGCTCGCTATGGGGACGCCACCCCGCATCAACGACTGCTCGTGAGGCTCCAACGGCTCCTCCCAGCATCTGGGCTAATTCCTCAATCATCCAGAAGTGCTCCGGTCCCCTCATGCCTCGCCCTCCCGAGACAATAATATCGGCTTCCAGCACATCCAGTTTCCCTGAGGTACGGAGGACATCACGAACGACCGCACTGCAGTCCTCAGGACGTAATTGGGGCTGGAACCGACGTATGGTCGTCACCACGGGATATTCCGCCGGGCGAGCAGTAAAGACATTGGGGCGGAGCGAGTAGACCTGGATCGGTGTCCGCAGTCGGACTGTTGCCATCACCTTCCCCGCATAGACCGGGCGGAGGGCAAGTAATTGCCCGTCCTGCAGACGAAATTCCATACAATCCGGAGCGTAGCCAGCTCGGAGTTTTGTCGCAAGCCGAGGGGCTAATTCCTTCCCACGGGCATTGGCAGCAATAAGCACGGTGCATGCCCCCTCCGCTTCTACCAACTGGGCTAATGCCACCGCCATCGCTGGCATAGAGTAGTCCTGCAGCAACTCGTGCTCTATGACAATCCCTTCCTCAACCCCATATACCCCTACCTGTTGAAGGGGATCGGGTGGACCGGCTATCAGCACCGCAGTAACCCCCACACTCTGCTGTGCCGCAAGCGTACGGGCAGCCGTCAGAACTTCACACGAGCTGCGCTTCAAACCCGCCGCATCTGTCTCCACAAGTGCTAAAATCGCCGCCATCTTCCCTCCTTCCTCAGATGACTTTTGCTTCTTCGTGGAGCAAACGAATCAACTCATCCAGCTCTGCATCGGATGAACCAAGAATTTTCCCCGCCCGATGGCGCTGAGGAAGCTCCATGGACACAATGTCGCTCAAAGGTTCCACCAAGGGCGGTTCTATAGACTCAATCGGCTTCGCTTTTGCCTTGATAATATCGGGCAGCTTCGGATAGCGAGGCTCGTTAATCCCTTTCTGCACGCTAATGACACACGGCAGCCGTGTCTGAACCACTTCCTTCCCTCCCTCAATATCGCGGTCAACCTCTACGGAGCCATCCTCAGCAATAGTGAGCCGAGAAACCACCGATACGGAGGGATAGCCCAGCAGTTCCCCGACTGCGGACGCCATCTGGAAGGAGTCAAAGTCAATGCTCTGACGTCCCATCAAGATAAGTTCCGGCTGGTATTGTCGGGCAACATGGGCCAGCGCCGTCGCCACACCGAATGAGTCCAAAGTCCAGTCATCTCGCACCAGGAGAGCCCGATCCACTCCCAAAGCAAGCGCCGTACGGAGAATCTCTGTAGCCGCCTCGGGTCCCACACAGACAGCGAGCACTTCGCCCCCGAAACGCTCTCGAACCCGCAGAGCCTCTTCCAGGGCATACTCATCGTACGGGTTCATGATAAACTTGATGCCCGTCCGGTCAATCTGTCTCCCATCGGGGGCAATACGGGGACGCGCAGCCGTATCAGGCACGTAGGAAAGGCAGGCCATTACCCGCATCGTCGGCCAACATCACTCGGTGACACACACGGAACTACAAAGCTACGCACATTCGACCAACGAACTTCGAAACCGAAATCAGAACAGAGGCACTACAGCTGAACAGTACGAACAATGTCCAGCGGCGTATCGGGTGGCAACTCTGTATAGCTTACTACAGCAATCATCGGGAACGAGGTTGCCAAGAGCCGGTAAACATAAGGACGCAGTGGAGTAGAACAAAGAATAACGGGTGGATAACCGAGCACGGTCAGCTGCTCCAACGCCTGAGCTACTGCTTGGCGCAGTCGTTGGAGTGTGTCCGGAGATAAGCCCAGCGTTGCCATTCCAGCAACCTGGGGCGACTGCTGAAGTTGTGTTGTCAGCAAGCGCTCTATCTCTGCTGACAGAGCAACTGCGTGCAAGACTCCTTGGGAATCCTGGTATAGCTTGCGGATCGTCTCCCCCATGGCGTGGCGGACGTATTCCGTTAGCACGTCCGCGTTCTTCGTTGTCTTCGCCGACTCCAACGCCGTTTCCACAATGAGCGCTAAGTCTCGGACCGGAATGCCCTCGCGCAGCAGGTTCTGGAGGATATGTTGCAACACCCCCAAAGGAAGCGTCTCTGGGGTAACTTCTTCAACCAGTGCGGGATAGTCTCGGCGTAAGTGTTCCAGTAGTTGGCGGACATCCTGCCGACTCAGCAATCGCCACGCATGACGTCGGAGGAGTTCGGTTAAATGGGTGATGAGTACTGTTGCGGCTTCGACCACTGTATAGCCCATCAACTCCGCCTGTTCCCGTTGAGCGGCCGGAATCCACACGGCCGGGAGTCCAAAAACGGGCTCTGTAACATGGATCCCGCTAAGCTCACCCTCCGCCGTTCCAGGATTCATCGCCATGACCATACCAGGGTAAATTTTATTCCGAGCGACCTCATTGCCCCGGATACGGATGAGGTACTCCTCCGGTTCTAAACGCAGGTTATCCCGGATGCGAACTGGGGGAAGGAGAATACCCAGCTCTGCTGCCAACTGACGGCGGACATTTGTGATACGGACAAGCAAGTTCCCGCCGCGCGTCTCATCCACCAACGGCAACAGTCCATAGCCCAACTCAATTTCCACCGGCTCCACGCGGAGCAGCTCCTCCGGTGCCGGCTCCGTTGGACGTTCTGCAAGGCGTGCCCGAGCAGCTTCCTCCGCCTGCCGTCGCGCCTGTTCCAAGCGCTGGCGCCGGAAGAGGACAAAAGCAACCCCGCCAGCGGCTGCCGCCAACACCAGGAATGGAATCATCGGAAGACCAGGCAGAAGCGCCAGAAGAAACGCCGCCGCTGCTGTGGCGACCAATGCTCGCGGCTGCTGCCCGAATTGATGCCCAATCTCTACCTCCAGGCGGTCACGCGTAGATGACCGCGCCACAACCATTCCAGCAGCAACAGAAATGAGCAGAGCCGGGATCTGCGACACCAGTCCATCGCCAATCGTTAACACTGTGTACGTCTGCAGCGCCGTCACCACATCCATGCCCCGCTGTGCAATACCGATAATGAGCCCACCGACGATGTTGATCACCGTAATAACCAAGCCGGCAATAGCATCGCCGCGCACAAACTTGGCAGCCCCATCCATCGCACCGTAAAAATCCGCTTCCCGAGCAAGCTGCTCCCGACGCTGCCGCGCCTCCTGTTCGGTGATGAAACCCGCGTTCAGCTCGGCATCAATACTCATCTGCTTGCCCGGCAGTGCATCCAGCGTAAAACGGGCGGCAACTTCCGCAATCCGATTCGCCCCCTTCACGATGACCACAAAATTGATCAACACGAGGATGAGGAAAATAATGAAGCCCACCACATAATTCCCCGCTACGACAAAGCTCCCAAAGGCTCGGATAATCTCCCCTGCATTCGCTTGCCCGAGAATGAGCCGCGTCGTTGCCACATTTAGCCCCAAGCGGAACAGTGTCGTTACCAAAAGCAAGCTGGGAAAAACGCTCAGCTCCAACGGATGGCGGACATAGATGGCGACCAGAAGGATCAACAAAGACACCGTTATGTTCAGCGCCAGCAGTACGTCCAGCAAGGGAGTCGGCAGAGGGAAGATAAGGAGCGTCAGGACTCCCAAGATTCCAACCACAATCGCAACATCGGGCTGGCGTTGCAGACGTTGAAAGAATCCTATAGCCGGAAACCGTGCTTCTACCATTGGCGACCCTGGAGAACTCGTTGTGCCTTAGCGCGGTTATAGACATGGTAGACATACGCTAACACTTCCGCTACCGCTGCAAACAGCCGCTCAGGGATTTCCTGATCAACCTCCACACTCCGGTACAGGCTCCACGCCAACGGAGGGTTTTCCACAATCGGGACATGTGCCTGACAGGCAATATGCCGAATCTGCTCGGCGATTCGGTCTGCACCCTTGGCAACGACCACCGGTGCCCGCATAGCTCCCGGCGTGTACTGCAGTGCAACCGCTACATGGGTAGGATTGGTCACAACTACATCCGCCTGCCGGACCCGCTGCAGCATCCACCGGCGCAAACGCTGCTGCAGCAGGCTCCGCAACCGTGACTTCAGCTGTGGATCCCCCTCCGTCTGCTTGAGCTCGTCGCGCACCTCCTGCCGAGTCATGCGCAAATCTTCACGATAGCGATACCGCTGGTAAAACAAATCCGCCAGCGCCAGCCCGAGGAAAACGACAGCCACCTTAACCGTTAGCTCCAGTGCAATCTCTCGGAGAAGTGGCGCCACCTGCCGGATTGGGATAACGCCCAGCTGCGCAAGCTCTTCCACTCGACTCCAGAGCACATGGACAGCAACCCCCGTCAGCAGAACAATCTTGAGGAGACTCTTGGCAAGCTCCACTGCCGAGCGACCAGACAGAAAAATCCGCCGCAATCCGACAAATGGGTTAAAAACCGTCTGCAATGGCAGTCCTTGTGGGAACTTCTTCGCTGCCCAACGCAGCCCCACCTGTCCAACTTCCGCCCCTACTCCCAAGAGGAGCAACAAAGCCAGAGGAGGCAGAATCAAAAGAAGGAGGCGGTAGAGGAAATCCCAGGCAAGCCCCCACACACTCTCCTCGTTAAGCTGCACTGTTGTCCCCCAGCGCAGATAGCCTTCTAACAGCCGCGCCAGAGACCGAGCTATGGGCAGTGAGAGAGCTGCCAATAACACCGCTGCGCCAACTAAGGCAGCAGCTGCAGTAAAATCGGCACTCTTCGCCACCTGTCCGCGCAAACGCGCTTCCTCCAAGCGTTTCGGCGTCGGCGGCTCCGTCCGTTGTTGTCCTTCCGGCGTCTCCGCCATGGTATCCCTGTCGCCAGTGGCTACTGACTACGGCACAAGGCTCCGAATCAAAAGGAGCGTCTCTGCTGTCAGCTTGTGTAAAGCCGCGCGCACCAATATGACCATCAACGGCGTACCCACCACTAGCATTCCAAGACCCACGATAACCTTGACAGAAAAGCTCAGCATGAAGATGTTCATCTGCGGAGCTGTCCGCGCTAGCAACGCAAGCGCCCATATGGCGAGGAACTGCGCCGCCAACACCGGTGCAGCGATACTGAAAGCAAGCGTTGTCACCCCACCAACCCAGGCGACCAACGGTACCTCTGATTCCAGGGGGAGTAAAGGGGACGTAAGGGGAATTAATTGCACACTTTCCGCAAAAGCTGTCAGGAGCACCCGTGGCCCATCCAGCCCGAAAAACAGCATCATCGTCGCAAAGGCAAAGAACTCCCCCACAAGTGTCGGAAAGCCGCCCAAGTTTGGCTCAAAGAACAAGGCTGTTTGGAATCCTGTGTTTACGTCAATCAGCCCACCGGCAAATCGCGCAGCATAGAGCACACTTGAGGCAACAAAGCCGATAAAGAGCCCTACGAAGGACTCCTTCAGAACTAAGGGAGCAAGCGCAAAAGGATGGAGCTCCAAAGGGGGCTGGGGAGGCACGGTCGGAAGCAAAGCGATTGCAATCATGGCGGCAAACGAAACCTTGAAAATCGGTGGAATTCCGGTAAAGCCGAGCACCGGTGCCATCAACAACAGCCCAAGGACCCGCACAAAGAGCAGCCCTCCCAAAAGCACCTGCTGGAACATATTCTGGAGGGCCGCCGCATCAAGCGCATTCATTCACCGCAACCTCGGGATAAGCTGGAACAACCCAAGACAATAGCGCTTAAGCATCCCAAGCATAAAGGGAAGCAGCAGGACTCCCACAATCATCAAGGCTACCAGCTTCGGTACAAATGTCAAGGTCTGCTCAGAAACAGTCGTCGCTGCTTGCAGAATTGCGATAACCAAGCCCACAATCAACGCTAAGACTAGGAGTGGTCCAGCAATGAGTAGAACATGAAAAAAGGCTTCGCGCACCAAGTAGACCACCATCTCTTCGTTCATCGCTACCCGCTTTCACGGTGAGACAATCCCTTGAAGAAGTGACCCAACGAGCAAGTTCCAACCATCTACCAGCACGAAAAGCAGGATTTTTGCTGGGAGCGAAACCAATTGCGGGGGGAGCAGGAAAATTCCCAGCGACAATAGGATGCTTGCAATGATGAGGTCAATAACCAAAAAGGGCAAGAAAAGGAGAAAGCCAATCTGAAAGGCCATTCGGAGCTCACTCAGAGCAAATGCCGGGATGAGTGCCCACGTGCTCACATCTGCTGGCGTTTTCGGACGCTGTCCCCCACTGAGGCGAATAAACAGTCCCAGATCCTCCTGCCGCACGCGCTTGAGCATGAATTCACGGAAGGGCTTCATCATGTTCTCCACCGCTTGTGCCTGCGTAATCTCCTGTCGCAAGTACGGCTGAAGTCCCTTCTCGTTCGCCTCGTTGAGCACCGGTTGCATGACAAAGAAGGTAAGGAACAACGCCAATCCAGTCAACAGCTGACTCGGGGGCTGCATCTGGGTTCCTAAGGCCTGCTTCAGAAAGAAAAAGACAACGACAATACGGGTAAAGCAGGTCATCATCACCAAAATAGAGGGAGCCAGACTCAGCACGGTCAGAAGGATGAGCAGTTGGAGCGTTAGTGAGAAATCCTGCGGAGATTGCGCCGCCTCTATGCCAACGCTTACCTTCGGGAGGGGCGGCACCGGAGCCTGCTGCGCCCATACATCTGTGCTCAGACCCAATAGCAGCAGCACTACCACAAATAGGTAGCTTCGTGTCTCCATCGTCCTCCACATCACAGTAAGCTGCACAACGGCTCTCCAATCCCTATGCCAGACCGATAGCAGCTCTTAGAAATCGTTGATTTTTCACAAGTTCCATATCCTCACCTCCCCCGCTCCAACCCGCCTCAATGGCACAACCCACGGTGGGAATCTGGCAATATCCCACACCGTTTGGTTCTTTTTGCTCGTCTTCAGGCATCGGCTACGGTCGCTGCTGGGTGAGCACCAGGATGGAACTTCGTCTGCTTGGACCGCAAGAGAACTTCCTGGACTTGGAGCCTGAGTATTCCTCGCTCCCGCATTCCCACATCGCCCTCGTACCGGCACCGTATGAGTACCGCACTAGCTTTGGGAAAGGGACCCGCTACGGCCCCGACGCCATCTTAGCTGCCAGCGCTCATGTGGAACCGTACGACGAGGAATTCGACCGAGAGCTCTGCTATGAGCTGGGCATCGCAACGGTTGCCCCCATTGCTCTCAATGGGGCATACGATGAGGCTGCCATTGCCAAGGTTGAAGTAGTGGTGGAACACCTGCTCCAACAGGGAAAATACGTTGTAACCATTGGCGGCGAGCATACTATCGCCATAGCTCCCATCCGGGCCCATTTCCGCCACTTTCCCCAAATGAGCCTCTTGCAACTGGATGCCCACGCTGACCTCCGCTCCCAGTACGAAGGTTCTCCCTACTCCCACGCTTGTGCAATGGCGCGCATTCTGGACTTCTTCCCGGCTGAACGAGTCGTCCAGGTAGGCATTCGCGCTCTGTGCCGGGAGGAAATGGAGTACATCCGCCGAGCGAACTTGCGGACCTTCTTTGCCTCGGCTATCCGACGTGAGTCGCCAAGAACATCAAGCTGGTACGATGCGGTCGTGGACAGCTTGAGTGAGGACGTTTACATAACCTTAGACGTTGACGTGCTGGATCCTTCCCAAATGCCGGCAACAGGGACCCCCGAGCCTGATGGGCTCTGGTATCACGAAGTCATCCACCTGCTCCGTCGGATCCGGCAGAGCGGACGCCGCATCATTGGATTCGATGTCGTCGAGTTTGCCCCAATTCCCGGCCTCCATCACGCAGCCCTAACGGTTGCGCGTCTGATATACAAGACCCTCACCCTTGCGTGGAGTTCTCTATGAGCCTAGAATCCCTGCGTGCCCAAATCCTCCACTGGAGCAGCCTTCCACCGGACGAACTCCGCGCTCGGCGGGAGGAGGCGCTTCCCACCTTGAGTCATCTGCTCCACGAACTCTCGGTCGGGCGTCTCCGAGCCGCCGAACCTTGTCCCGACGGTTCATGGCAGACCCATCCGTGGATTAAGCAGGGCATTCTTCTCTGTTTCCTTCTCGGACGCCTCCGTCCGTACCGCATCGGAGCATGGCGCTTTACGGATGTGGACACCTTATCTTTACGCTGGTTCTCACCCGATGAACGCGTGCGCCTGGTGCCGGGAGGTTCCGCCGTGCGCAGTGGAGCCTACATTGCCCCCGGCGTCGTCTGCATGCCCCCAATGTACATCAACGTGGGAGCTTACGTAGACGAAGGGACAATGGTAGACTCCCACGTCCTCATTGGAAGCTGCGCCCAAATCGGTAAACGAGTGCACTTGAGCGCCGGAGCTCAGATCGGGGGCGTCTTAGAACCACCGCAAGCACGCCCGGTTATCGTAGAGGATGAAGCTTTCATCGGCGCAAACTGCGGACTCTTTGAAGGAGTACTCATCCGCCGCCGGGCAGTCATAGCCGCCGGCGTCCAACTTACGGCAACAACGCCCGTCTATGACCTTGTCCATGAGCGTATTCTTACTGGAACACCCGATGAGCCCGTGGAGATTCCTGAGGCCGCTGTCGTGATCCCCGGTTGCCGACAAATAGACTCTCCCTTTGCCCGTACTCATGGGCTTGGCATCGCAACGCCGGTCATCGTCAAGTACCGCACTCCCCAAACCGACGCCCGGACTGCTTTGGAAACCGCTCTCCGTGCCATGTTATAAAACCGCAATGCCATCCCCATGGAGGAGCCGATTGTAGAAGCCCATCAGCTCTCCAAGCAGTATGGACAGACTGTCGCCCTGCGCCATTGTTCCTTCACGCTCACACCAGGAACGATCGTAGGACTGCTGGGACCAAACGGCGCGGGGAAAAGCACTCTTCTGCGCATCTTGGCGGGCATCCTCCCACCGACTACAGGAGAACTCCTCTTCGCCGGAGAGCCCTTCCAACGGAAACACCAACAGTGGATTGGGTATCTGCCCGAAGAGCGCGGGCTTTACCGGCGCAATCGGGTCGGAGATCAGCTTTTCTACTTTGCCCGTCTACGCGGTATGTCCACCGCCGAAGCGCGCAACGCTATTTACTTCTGGTTGCAGCGCATGGGAGCCGCCCAATGGTATCATCGGCGAGTGGACGAACTCTCCAAAGGCATGCAACAGAAGGTACAGCTGGCCGCAACACTGCTTCACCGACCGCGCCTCCTCTTACTGGACGAGCCAACCAGCGGCCTAGATCCTATCAACGCCGACGAGCTCAGCACACTACTCCAAGAACTGCGCGCCGACGGTTGTACAATTGTGCTTTCTACACACCGAATGGAGCAAGTTGAACAGATTTGTGACGAGGTCTTGCTGATCCATCAAGGCACCATCGTCCTGGCAGGAAATGTCCAGGAGATTAAACAACGCTGGGGGAAGGACACCATCGTTATTGAATTCCACGGCGACATCACCCCCGTACTCTCCCATTTCCCTCATCTCCGCCTCCTTAGCCAGAGCTCAAACCGCATTGAACTTCGGTGGCCGCATCCCAACCCAGACTCCTTACAAGACTTTCTCTCCTGTGCTCTCCAGCACGTCTCCCTTCGCTCTTTTGTCTGGAAAGAGCCGAGCATGCAGGAGATCTTCATAGATGTTGTCAAAGCCAACTCGGCTTCTCCATGAGCCCGTGGAGTCGCAGTACGATCGTTGCTGCCTGGGAATTCCGGCGTCGCATCCAAACGCGCGGTTTCTGGCTCTCAACACTCCTTGTCCCGCTCGTCCCTCTCTTCTTCGGTGTGGTCGGTATCATACTGATCCCACTACTGCAGAGCTCGGACTCTTCTCGGACAGATATCGCGTTGTATGATGCTACTGGACGCTTACAGCCGAACCATCTCCCCGAAGGGGTCCGTTTCTCATCCGACTCCACAACATGGCGAGCTTGGCAGAAGGAACTCCAGCAAGGGACTCTCCGATGGCTTATCATCGTGACAGACTCCAGCTTCCAACAGAGGAGGGTCACCGTCTTGGGACGCCAAGGGGCACTGTCCAAGCACCTCCGTCAGGAGTTAGAGCATTTTCTCCTTTCCTCCTATGCCCTCTCCACTCGCTTGGACTCAGTGACTACCTCCCTTCTCCTCCATGGGCTCCAGTGGGAAATGCAATGGCTCCACCCGCAGAAATCTCATGCCCAGACAGCCCTCGGTATCGCCGCTTCCGCTATCGTTGCCGCTCTCTTGCTGAGCATGCTGGCATCGTACGGCAGCATTTTAACAGATAGCATCGTGGAGGAAAAGGAACTCCGCATCGCCGAACTCCTTCTCGGGGCAGCCCGTCCAATAGAACTACTCTGGGGGAAGGTCATTGGGTTAGGGGCTGTTGGGCTCTTCCAGCTGCTGTGTTGGATAGTGTTCGTCGGGGTTTTGAGCTCCCTGATTGCACTTCCCACCATCACAGCAATCTTGCAGCTGGGACTATTGGAATCAGCCAAGGAATTCCAGGCAATAGCGGACACCACTCTCCAAACGGCACGGCACGCCCTGCTGCTTATTCTGGCCTGCTTCGTGATGGGATACTTGCTCTATGCCGGGATTTTCGCCAGTGTCGGAGCCCTCGCCACTGACCGCACACAAGCAGCACCCTTCCAAGCTTTCATTATCTTCCCTCTTGCATTCCCCTTCTTCCTACTCCACTTCCTGCTGGAAGCTCCTGAAAGCTTTCCAAGCCTGTTCCTTACAGTATTCCCCTTGACTGCCCCTGTAGCTCTGCCACTCCGCGCGCTCGCCGGGGGTATCAATACCTGGGAAGTAGCCGCCTCCGTCGGATGCACACTGGCGCTCACCGTCCTTCTCCTCTGGATTGCAGGCAAGCTCTACCGGGTAGGAATGCTCCACTACAGTGGGCTTCCCACACCAAGGCAGCTATGGCAATGGTTGCGACAGGTTGGATAAAGATTCCGTAGCAAACTGTGAGAGGAGCCCAATAAACCTATCCACGCCCTTGGTAATTTTGTGCGCCACCTCGGGTAAAACTGCTTCTCCAACATAATGAGGGGTTTCTTACTGCTGGGCTGCGCCACTTTGATGCTTTCCACCCTTCCCAGCAGCGAGGTACGGGAAAGGCACCGCACACGGTCTACACCAGGGCTCATCCCGGTTGAATTCCTGCGCTTCTTCCCTGTCCGGGATACCATCTATACGCTGAGCCAGCGATACCTGGAGCTAGACCTCCAGCGCCAGCGATTGTATCTTTACGAGCGCAATGGAGGGCGTTACCAATTCAAAGTCTCCTCCGGTGCTCCCTGGGTGCCGAAAGGCATGGAAACCCCAACAGGCTTGTTCACCCTCCAGACAAAGGCAACGATGGCTATTTCACGACAGTTTGACAATATCCCCATGCTCTACTGGATGGGATTCTCAGGCAACATCGGGTTCCACGCTCTGGAGGGATGGAGTTACTACCGGCACTTAGGGCATCGGGCTTCCTCACACGGCTGCGTTCGCCTCAGCCGAGAAGATGCTCGCTTCCTCTACCGCCTTCTTCCCCGCGGTACCCCAGTACTGGTCCATAAGGAAGCTCCTGCCCGTGTGCTGGCCTTCCTTGACCCTGAGGAATTCATACCAGGTCATGACTGGCTTCTCAACTCTGGGGATGACGCACAGCGGCAACTCCTACGAGCACGCCTAGAGGTCCTTTACAGCGGGCAATTCTACCGTAAACACCGACGGCGTTTGGTCCTGAGTGGTTCTACAATCCTGCGCCCCGGCGGGTACGAGGTCGGCTCTGCACGGTTGATACCCCCGCAGGAGCCTCCTCTTATGACGACATCCTTACAATTTTTCTGCCCTCCCCCGGTCAGCCTCGCCCGATGGCATCCCCTGCTGGCCCTCACCGCCGATAGTACATCGCGCCGATGAAAAAACTAGGGAAGGCGATTCCAAGAGGCCAAGCAATAAGCGCTCTACTTATCACCTATGCTCGAACTCATCATCACCAAGCCGCTGAGGGGTCTTCCCAGTCCAGATGCCAGCGCAAGGGATTGGCAGCGATGTATTCCCGGATGCGATTGAGGGATTTTTCGTCACGGATGATGTGTTCGTAATAATTGCCTTACCAGACGGGCGCGCCAGGTGTGCCACGATGTTGGTTAATCCGTTTAGCAACGATGGATTTGTATCGCGCCACGATGGCACCGACGGAACCCGATGCCGGGCCCCGGAGACGATCATTATTGTAGGGCGACCCGGCGGGCCGCCCTTACGGGTTCCCGGCCAATTCGGCCAAACTGCGCTGGATTTCGCGCAGTTCGGCCTCGGTCAAGCCCCACAACTGCGC